>Ga0163144_10003943_pt1 | contig 33700 bp, 29 predicted proteins | sample OliLak19BULKMAT1_FD_123175 | JGI IMG/M metagenome (GOLD analysis project Ga0163144, IMG submission 123175) | Freshwater microbial mat bacterial communities from Lake Vanda, McMurdo Dry Valleys, Antarctica - Oligotrophic Lake LV.19.BULKMAT1 | ecosystem: Environmental > Aquatic > Freshwater >... | reverse complement strand
GTAGTCGCCCGGTTTGGGGATCTGGAAGGCATAGCCGGCAAACACCCAATGGCGATGCTGGATGCGCGCCAAGTCGGCGACAAAGACCTCCGGAGCCATGTAAAACGCCCGTTCCAGGGGGCCGCCGGCTTTGTGCCGGGCGACCAGCTGGGCAATTTCCGGCGATATCGAATGACGCGCCGACAGCGCCGTGCCGTCCATTCTGGCTCTCCTCTTGCTAGGGGGGAACCGTAGCATGACGGCCTTGCCCATCCCCATCCTCATGTTAAGGTTTTGTGAAGTGCGGCGCGCTGGGGATAGGTGCTGTCATGGGCGCGTCATACGGCGCGTGTAGCCAAGGCGACCGGGGCGTCGCCGGATGGGGAGATAAAAATGGGCAAGACTTCAATTCTGCGGCGCGTGGTGCTGGCCGGTGCGACCGTGCTGGCGGCCACCGGTTTCGGCGGCAGCGCCTGGGCGCAAAAGACCAAACTGACGGTCTACACGGCGATCGAGAACGAGCAGCTCGATCCGTTCAAGAAAGCCTTCGAGGCCGACAATCCCACGATCGAGATCGCCTGGGTGCGCGATTCGACCGGCGTGGTGACGGCCAAGCTGATCGCCGAGAAGGACAATCCCCGCGCCGACGTGATCTGGGGCCTCGCCGCCTCGAGCGTCGGCCTGTTCGCTGGCCTCGGCATGATCGAGCCCTACACGCCGACTGGCGCCGCAGCGCTGAAGCCGATGTTCAAGAGCGGCAAGACTCCCGAGACCTGGGTCGGCATGGATGCCTTCCTCGCGGTCGTGTGCTTCAACACTGTCGAAGCCGACAAGGGCAAGAAGGCCAAGCCTGCAAGCTGGGCCGATCTCACCAAGCCCGAATACAAGGACTCGATCGTCATGCCGAACCCGGCTTCGTCGGGCACCGGTTATCTCACCGTCGCCGGCTGGCTCACCATCATGGGCGAGGACGCGGGCTGGAAGTTCATGGACGCGCTGCACCAGAACGTGTCGCAGTACCTCCACTCCGGTTCGGCGCCCTGCGTGCAGGCCGCCAAGGGCGAGCGCCTGATCGGCATCGGCTTCGACATGCGTGGCGCCACCGAGAAGACCAAGGGCGCGCCGATCGACCTGATCGTGCCCAAGGAAGGTCTCGGCTGGGAGATGGAAGCGACCGCCATCATGAAGGGCACGAAGAACCTCGAGGCGGCCAAGAAACTCGCGGACTTCTCATCCTCGCTCAAGGCCAATGAGCTCTACGGCAAGTACTACGCCATCGTCGCCAATCCGGCCGTCAAGTCGATGCCGGCCAACTACCCGCCCGATGGCGAGAAGATGATGGCCAAGATGGACGTCGAGTGGATGGCCAAGAACCGCGAGCGCATCCTGGCGGAATGGACCAAGCGCTACGACGGCAAGTCAGCGCCGAAGGCCAAATGACCCGCACAAAGTGACGAACTACCTCGAAGTCCGCGACCTCTCCAAGCGATTCGGCGACTTCACGGCCCTCGGCAGCGTTTCACTCGACGTCGCCGAGGGCGAGTTCGTCTGCTTCCTCGGGCCGTCGGGTTGCGGCAAGACCACTTTGCTGCGCGCCATCGCCGGCCTCGACCCGCAGACCTCGGGCACCATCCGCCAGAAGGGGCGGGACGTGTCGGCACTACCGCCCGCGCAGCGTGACTTCGGCATCGTCTTCCAGTCCTACGCGCTGTTTCCCAACCTCACGGTGGCCGACAATGTCGGCTACGGGCTGGTGAGCCGGCGCCAGGCCAGGGCCTCGATCGCCCAACGCGTCGAGGAGTTGCTGGCGCTGGTCGGCCTGCCCGATTCCGGGTCGAAGTATCCTGCCCAGCTCTCGGGTGGCCAGCAGCAGCGCGTGGCGCTGGCGCGGGCGCTTGCGACCTCGCCCGGCCTGCTGCTGCTCGACGAGCCGCTGTCGGCGCTCGATGCCCGTGTGCGGTTGCGGCTGCGCCATGAGATCAAGGCGCTGCAGCGGACCCTGGGCGTCACCACCATCATGGTGACGCACGACCAGGAGGAGGCGCTGACCATGGCCGACCGCATCGTGGTGATGAACCAGGGCGCCATTGAACAAGTCGGCTCCCCGCAGGAGATCTACCGTGCGCCGGCCACCGCCTTCGTAGCCGATTTTGTGGGCTCGATGAATTTCCTCACCGGGACGCTCGAGGCACCGGAGCGCGTCAGGATCGGCAGCCTTGCCTTTGCCTGTCCGGCACAGGATGGCCTGGCGACCGGCACGGCCGTGCGTCTCAGCATCCGGCCCGAGGACGTCCGGGTGCGCGACCTGCCGGCCGACGTCGCCAACCGGGTCGCGGTCGACGTGACCGAGCTCGATTTCGTCGGCGCCTTCTGCCGCGCCACGCTCAAGGTCAGGGGCGACGGCGACACGGCCCTGGTGGCCGATTTCTCGAGCAACCTGATCCGCGACCTCGGTGTCGTCATCGGCAGTCGGCTCGACGCGGCTCTGCCGCCCGATCGGGTCAGGGTCTACGCCGCGTGAGGGGCCCCGCGTGAGCCTCGCGGCCCCGGCACCCAGGACCCGTCTGCGCATGAACCTGTCGCGCGACGACCTGATGATGCGCGCCGGCCTTCTGCTGCTGGCCGCCTGGCTGCTGGTGACCGTCGGCCTGCCGCTGTGGGCGCTGCTGTCCAAGGGCTTCCTCGACCGCGACGGAAATTTCGTCGGGCTGGCCAACTACGTCCAGTATTTCTCCACGCCGGCGCTGTTCAAGTCGGCGCTGAACAGCCTGCATGTATCCGCGGTGTGCACGCTGATCGTGGTGCCGATCTCGTTCCTCTACGCCTATGCGCTCACGCGTGTCGTGCTGCCGATGCGCTGGCTGTTCCAGGGCGTGGCGCTGATCCCGATCTTCGCGCCCTCGCTGCTGCCGGGCCTGGCGCTGATCTACCTGTTCGGCAACCAGGGATTCTTCAAGGCGCTGTTGGGTGGCGGATCGATCTACGGCTTCGACGGCATGGTCATCGCCCAGGTCTTCTACTGCTTCCCGCACGCCACCATGATCCTGGTGACGGCGCTCGCCACCGCCGATGCGCGCCTCTACGAGGCGGCCGATGCGCTGGGCGCCTCCAAGCTCCGGGTTTTCTTCACCGTGACGCTGCCCGGCGCCAAGTACGGATTGATCAGCGCGGCGCTCGTGGTCTTCACCATGGTCATGACCGATTTCGGCATCGCCAAGGTGATCGCCGGAAACTTCAACGTGCTGGCGACCGACGTCTACAAGCAGGTGATCGGCCAGCAGAATTTCTCGATGGGCGCCGTGGTCGGCATGGTGCTGCTGGCGCCGGCGGCGCTGGCCTTTGTCGTCGACCGGCTGGTGCAGAGGAAGCAGGTGGCACTGCTCACCGCGCGCGCTGTGCCGCTGATCCCCAAGCCGAAGTTCGGCCGCGACCTCTTCTTCACGATCTTCTGCGGCCTCGTTTGCCTGTGGATCCTGGCGATCCTCGGCATGGCGGCTTGGGGCTCGCTGATCAAGTATTGGCCGTACAATCTCAGCCTGACGCTGGCCAACTACGAGTTCGCCAATTTCGACGCAAACGGCTGGGGCTCGTACTTCAACTCGTTGTGGATGGCGGCGGGCGCCGCGGTGATCGGCACCACCATCATGTTCGTGGGCGCCTGGCTCAACGAGAAGACGAAGGGCTTCTATCTCGTGCGCGGGGTGGTGCAGCTCCTGGCCTTCCTGCCGATGGCGGTGCCGGGGCTGGTACTGGGACTGGGCTACATCTTCTTCTTCAACGCGCCCAACAACCCGCTCAACTTCCTCTACGCCACCATGGCGCTCCTGGTGATCAACACCGTGGCGCATTTCTACACGGTCGGGCACCTGACCTCGACGACGGCGCTGAAGCAGATCGATCCGGAGTTCGAATCGGTGTCGGCGTCGCTAAAAGTGCCGGTGTGGAAGACCTTCGGGCGCGTCACCGCACCGATCTGCCTGCCGTCGATCGTCGATATCGCCATCTACATGTTCGTCAACGCCATGACGACGGTGTCGTCGGTGATCTTCCTCTACGCCCCCGACACCAAGCCCGCGTCGGTCGCCGCCGTGAACATCGAGGAAAGCGGCGCCACCGCCGCCGCCGCCGCACTCTGCTTGGTCATCGTCGCGACCTCGGCCGCGGTGAAGGCCGTGCACATCGTCTTCGACCGTTTCCTGTTTGGTCGCCTGCAGGCGTGGAGAAGGCGCTGATATGGCCGACCGCTACGACGTCGTCATCGCGGGCGGCGGCGCGATGGGATCGTCCGTCGCTTATCACCTGAAGAACGATCCGAACTTCTCCGGCACAGTCGCGGTAGTCGAGCGCGATCCGACCTATGCGCGAGCATCCTCGGCTTTGTCGGCCAGCTCGATCCGCCAGCAGTTCTCCACGCCGCTCAACATCCATCTCTCGCGCTACGGCATCGGCTTCCTGCGCCGCGCCCCGGAATTGCTGGGCGTCGATCTCGGGCTCAGGGAGCCGGGTTATCTCTTCCTCGCATCGCTGGCCGGGGAGGCGGTGTTACGCGCGAACAACGCCATTCAGCGCGGCGAGGCGTGTGCGGTCGAGCTGCTCGACCCTGGGCTGCTCCAGGCGCGGTTCCCCTGGATCTCGACCGAGGGTATCACGCTCGCCTCGCACGGCATTGCCAACGAGGGCTGGTTCGATGGGCCGGCGCTGATGCAGGGTTTTCGGCGCAAGGCGCGGGAACTCGGCGCCGAGTATATCGCCGACGAGGTCATGGAACTGGCGCCCAACGCCGTCACGCTGCGCTCGGGGCGGCGGATCGAGGCCGGAACCGTCGTGCTGGCGGCGGGGCCGTGGTCGGGACAGGTGGCGGCAACGGCGGGCATCGCGCTGCCGGTCGAGCCCCGGCGGCGCTCTGTGTTCGTGCTCGACGTCCGTGAGCCGCCCGGGCTCACACCGCTCACCATCGATCCATCGGGCGTGTGGTTCCGGCCCGAGGGCCGTTTCTATCTGGCCGGCACGACGCCGGCCGCCAGCAACGATCCGCCCGAGCCGCCGCTGGAAGTCCAGCACCAGGAATGGGACGACATGGTCTGGCCGGCGCTGGCGGCGCGGGTGCCGGCGTTCGAGGCGGCCAAGTTGGTCAATGCCTGGGCGGGCTATTACGAATACAACACCTTCGACCAGAACGGCATCGTCGGCCGCCATCCCGACCATGAGAGCCTGATCTTTGCGACGGGCTTCTCCGGCCACGGCATCCAGCAGTCGCCGGCGGTCGGCCGCGCCGTCGCCGAGCTGATCGTGCATGGCAGCTATCGCACGATCGACCTCAGTCCCTTCGGTTATGAACGCATATCCGCTAGGCGGCCTATCCGGGAGCTGAACGTGGTGTGATACTCTCGCCATAACGCGAGGAGAGTGACGTGCCCGATCAAGCCCTGGTCAATTCGGATCTGCAGTCCGCGCTCATCGAGGCGCGACAGGCCTATGCCGACAGCAATCCAAAAAGTCTCGGCCGCCACCACGAGGCCTGCGAGGCGATGCCGGGCGGCAACACCCGCACGACGCTGCACAATTCGCCGTTTCCGCTCACCGTTGTGCGCGGCGAAGGCTGCCGCCTGTGGGACGCCGACGGCCACGAATATATCGACGTGCTGGGCGAATACACCGCCGGCATCTACGGCCACTCGCACCCGGTGATCCGTGCCGCGGTCGACAAGGCGCTGAACAACGGCTGGAACTACGGCGGTCGCAACGAGAACGAGGCCAAGCTTGCCAAGCTGATTGCCGACCGCATGCCGTCGATCGACCTGGTGCGCTTCACCAACTCCGGCACCGAGGGCAACGTGATGGCGCTGGCCGGCGCGCGGGTCTACGCCCAGCGCAAGGGACGGGCCAAGGCCACCAAGGTCATGGTGTTTCACGGCGGCTATCACGGCGGTGTGCTCTATTTCGTGAGCGGCGGCAGCCCCGTGAATATCCCCTACGACTTCATCGTGGCACCCTACAACGATGTGGAAGGCACGCGGGCGCTGCTGGCCAAGCATGGCGAGGAACTGTTCGCCGTGCTTCTGGAACCGATGCAGGGCAGCCACGGCTGCCTGCCGGGCGACGTCGGCTTCCTGAAGATGGTGCGCGAGGAGACCAAGTCCCGGGGGATCACCATGATCTTCGACGAGGTGATGACGTCGCGCCTCTCGCCGGGCGGCCTGCAGGAGAAGCACGGCGTCGTTCCCGACATGACGACGCTGGGCAAGTACATCGGCGGCGGCATGTCGTTCGGCGCCTTCGGCGGCCGGCGCGATATCATGGAACTGTTCGACCCGACCAAGGCCGATTCGCTGCCGCACGCCGGCACCTTCAACAACAACGCGCTCACCATGGCGGCCGGCGTCGCGGGTTACGGCGAGGTCTATACGCCCGCGGCGGCGGCGGAGCTGAATGCCCGCGGCGAGAAGATCCGCGAACGGCTGAACGCGATCTGCGCCAAGAACAAGGTGGCGTTCCAGTTCTCCGGCATCGGCTCGATGATGACGGCGCATGCCACCTCTCGGCCGATCCGGACAGCGGCCGACATCGCGGCGGGCAACCAGGACGCCAAGGAGCTGTTCTTCTTCGACATGATGGCCGCCGGCATCTGGATCGCGCGGCGCGGCTTCGTGGCGCTCAACATCATGATTGGCGAGGCCGAAGGCGACCGCTTCGTGGCCGCCGTCGAGGAATTCGTGACGGCGCGGAAAGCCCTTTTGCAAACACAGTGACGGCCTACAGAGGCGCATGACCAACCCTAAGGACTTCCCCCAGCCGGTTTCCGGCACGGTGGTGCCGCGCTTCGGTGACATCGCCACCTTCATGCGCCTGCCGCTGTTCCGAGATCCGGCAGAGGTCGAGATCGGCATGGTGGGCGTGCCGTGGGATGGCGGGACCACCAACCGGCCCGGCGCCCGCCACGGCCCGCGCCAGATGCGTGACCTTTCCACCATGATGCGCCGCATCCATCACGTGACGGGCGTGGCGCCTTATGAGTTGGCCAAATGCGGCGATATCGGCGACGCGCCGGTGAATCCGGCCAGCGTCGACGATTCGCTGGAGCGGATCGAGAAGCACTTTGCCAAGATTCACGCCGCCGGCACCGTGCCGCTGTCGGCCGGCGGCGACCACCTGATCACGCTGCCGATCATGCGCGCCATTGCTGGTAGCGGGAGCAAGAACCGGCCGCTGGGCATGGTCCATTTCGACGCCCACAGCGACACCTGGGACACCTATTTCGGCGGCTACAAATACACCCACGGCACGCCCTTCCGCCGCGCCGTCGAGGAGGGGCTTTTAGACCCCAAGCGCGTGGTCCAGATCGGCATCCGCGGCTCGATGTACAAGCGCGACGACAACCAGTGGGCGGTCGACCAGGGCATGCGGGTCATCACCATCGAGGAGTATTTCGACCTCGGCGTCGAGAAGGTGATCGCCGAGGCCCGCCGGGTCGTCGGCGGTGGCCCGACATACGTCAGCTTCGACGTCGACGGCCTCGATCCCGCCTTTGCGCCGGGTACCGGCACGCCGGAGATCGGCGGTTATACGCCGCACGAGGCGCAGCGCATGCTGCGCGGCTTGCGTGGGCTCGACCTGGTGGGCGGCGACGTCGTGGAAGTCTCGCCACCCTTCGACATGAGCGGCAACACCGCGCTCGTCGGCGTCACCATGATGTGGGAAGTCCTCTGTTTGCTGGCCGAATCAGTGGCCAAGCGGAAGGGCCGGTTGACCTAAACGATCCCGAGTTCCCGCGCCTTGATCTGCAGCGCCAGGACCTTCGAGAAGATGCGGCATTGCGCGAGGCCACCGGCCAGGAACCACAGGCCGGGCTGGCCGGTCGGCCGCCACATGCCCTTGAGCTCGCCTTCCTCGTCGAAGCCCCAGACCGGACCGATGCGGTCAGTGATCTCATCGCCGAGCAGAGGGCGCACCGACTCCTTCTGGCCGAGATAGCCGGTGGCGAGCACGATCAGGTCGGCTTGCTTGGTGGTTCCGTCCTTCATCTTCGCGCCCTCGGCGCAGAAGCGCTCGATGTCGTCGTACTGAATCAACCCGATTTTGCCGTCGACGACCATCTGCGAGCAGCCGGCGTCGAAGTAGTAACCGCCGCCGCGGCGGCCGTACATGATCTGCCAGCCGTCGGCCTCCGGTCCGGAGCTGAGCTTGAAGCCGCGCGCCTTAAGCCCGTCGAGCAGTTCCTTGTCGTTCTCCGCGTTCATCTTGGTGATGCGCTGGTGCGAGCGCTGATAGATGGGAAAGGGGAACGACGCCGCGATCAGATCCTTGTCCTCGAACGAGATGTCCTCGTCGTAGAGCGCGTAGGGCACCTGCGCCTCCTTGAGGGTCACGATCAAGGTCGCGCCGTTCTGGATGATCGACACTTCGGCCGCGCCGGACACCGCGAGATCCTGCGCCACGTCGTGGCCCGATGTGCCGGTGCCCAGCACCAGCGCCTTCTTGCCCTTCCAGTCGAGGCCGCTGCCATACTTGCTCGAATGGCTGACGGTGCCGCGGAAATCCTTCAGCCCCGGCAGGTCGGGCATCTTGGGAATCGTGCTGACGCCGTTGCAGAACACCACATGGCGAGGATGCATGACCCGGTCGCTGCCGTCGGGCCGCTTCAGCGTCACGTTCCAGCGCTTTTTCGTTTCGTCGTAACGCGCCTGTGTGAGTTCCGTGCCGGTCCACGCGTTCAGCTCCATCGCCTCGACGTAGAGCTCGAACCAGTTGGCCAGCATGTCCTTCGGGATGAACACCGGCCAGGAGCGCGGGAAGGGCATGTAGGGCAGGTGATTGACGCGCGTCTCGTTGTGCAGCGTGAGCGCGTGATAGCGGCGGCGCCACGAATCTCCCAGCCGCTTCTCGCGGTCGATGATCAGCGTATCGACGCCCAGCATCGAGAGCCGCGCCGCCACCATCAGACCCGCCTGAGCCGCACCCACCACCAGCACCGCCGGATCGCGATCGGCATACTCGACCGCCTTCTTGCGCCGGTCGGCCCAGTTCTCGCCGCCGAAATTGCGCTTCCAGTCGACGTTCTGCCAGCGCTTGCCGTTGGCGGGATCCTCGTGGCCGCGAATTTCTGCCAGGAGCGTGGCGAGCGTCCAGGCGCGCCAGGTCCCGCCCTCCGAGACGAGGCGCACGACACCGTCGCAAGGACCGATTGCGCTCTCGAAGGTGAACATCACTTCGATGGTCTCGGTTCCGGCGCGCGTCACAGTGCGCGGCGCCGCGCGATCCTTGGCGAGCTGGAAGTCGCGCGGCGCGGTCTTCGCAATCAGCGGCACCAGGCGCTCGGCGATGGCCTTCGCGCCCGTCATCATGCGCAAATCCCAATCGAAGGCCAGGATGTCGCGCCAGAAGCACTCGGCTGCGAACAGCGTGGCGATACGTGTGGGATCGCGCGACTCGATCGCCGCCGCGAAGTCGGCGATCCAGCGCTGTGCCGCCGCCTTGGCGGAAGTATCGCTTACGATGGTGTCCATTACGCTGCCAACTCCAGAATTTCCTTCACCTGTTCGGGGCCGTCGATCTTGCGCGGGTTGCGCGGCACCCAAGGCGTGCCCATCGCCTGCTTGGCGATACGGTCGAAATGCTCCTTGCCGACTTTAACCTCGCCGAGGCTGCGTGGCATGCCGAGACCGCGGATGAACTGGTCGAGCACGTCGCCGGCATCCTTGCCGGGATGGCCCATGGCATTGGCGATCAGGGCCTGGCTGTCGGCATTGGCGGATTTGTTCCAGCGCATGACCGAGGGCAGCATGATGCAACTCGTATGGCCGTGTGGCACGTCGAACACGGCGCCCAGCACGTAGCCGATGCCGTGGCTGGCGCCCATCGGCACGCCGGCGGCGAGGCCGCCCATCGAGAGCCAGGAACCGATCTGGCAGTCGAGCCTGGCCTTCATGTCGGTCGGGTCGGCCTTCACCTTGGTCAGGCCGCGCGCCAGCAGGGAGAGGCCATGCAGGCCCGAGGCGTTGGTGAACTCCGTCGATTCCTTGGAGCACACGCCCTCGACGCAGTGATCGACGGCGCGGATGCCGGTCGACAGGAACAGCCACATCGGTGTGTGGCGCGTCACCTCGGGGTCGAGGACCACGGCCTGCGGGATGGTGAGCGGATGGCGGAACATCTCCTTCACCTTGGTGGCCTCGTTGGTGACGCCGGCCAGGCCGGAGAATTCACCCGCCGAGAGCGTGGTCGGGATGGAAATCTGGCGCACCGTGGGCGGCCTGAGGTTCACGCCGCCTCGGATCCTGTCCATGTCCTCCACGGTCCTGACATCGTTGGAGAGGCAAAGCTGGACCGCCTTGGCGCCGTCGGTGATCGAACCGCCGCCCAGGGTCACGATGAGATCGGCGCGCGCCTCACGGGCCTGGGCGGTCGCGGCGATGATGGCCGAGCGGGGCGAATGGGCCGGCATCCGGTCGAAGGTGCCCACGCACTTGTTGCCCAGCGCCAGACGCACCTTCTCGACCTCGTCGGTCTCGCGGTTGAGCGTACCGCTCACCATCAGGAACACACGCGCCGCGCCACACGCCGTGACCAGCTCGGCGACCGATTGCGCCGCCGGCCTGCCGTAGTGGACTTGTTCCATGTCGGTGAAAACGACGCGGCCCGATGTCAGCATTGTGTCCTCCCTTGAGGCGGTATTTTGCTATCTTGGCGACCTGACGACCAAGGAAATCACATGACCGGCACACGGGATGGCGCCATCGGGCGCGCAGAGCGATATTTCGACGATGGCGGCTTCCTCGAGGAGCTGCAGCGGCGAGTGGCGATCCCGACCACCAGCCAGGAGACCGACTCCATGCCGGCGCTGCAGGAGTATGTCTCCGGCGAGATGACGGAGTCGCTCACCAAGCTCGGCTACGAATGCCAGGTGCAGCCCAACCCGCGCACCGAATACGGCCCGTTCCTGATCGCCCGCCGGGTCGAGGACCCCGCCAAGCCGACGGTCCTGACCTATGGGCACGGCGACGTGATCCGCGGCCAGGACGATCAGTGGCGGCAGGGCCTCTCGCCGTGGAAGATCGTGGTCGAGGGCGACCGCATGTATGGCCGCGGCACCGCCGACAACAAGGGCCAGCACACGATCAACATCGCGGCGCTGGCCTGCGTGCTGCAGGAGCGCGGCTCGCTGGGCTTCAACTCGACCATCCTGATCGAGACCGGCGAGGAGACCGGCTCGCCCGGCCTCGCCGATTTCTGCAAGGCCAACAAGGCGGCGCTGAAAGCCGATGCGTTGATCGGCTCCGACGGGCCCCGGCTCGACCATCGCCGGCCGACCATCTTCGGCGGCACGCGGGGCACGCTCAACTTCAACCTCAAGCTCGCGATGCGCGAGGGCGGCCATCATTCCGGCAACTGGGGTGGGCTTTTGGCCAACCCCGGCATCATCATGGCCCATGCGCTGGCCACCATCACCGACGCGCGCGGTCAGATCAAAGTGCCGGAGTGGCGGCCTACGACGCTCACCAATTCGGTCCGCGCGGCACTCGCCGACGCCGTCGTCGATGCCGGTGAGGGCGCGCCCGAAATCAACGAGGACTGGGGCGAGAAGTCGCTGACTCCGGTCGAGCGCGTATTCGGCTGGAACAGCTTCGAGGTGCTGGCCTTCAAGACCGGCAATCCCGACCGGCCGGTCAATGCCATCCCGCCCAGCGCCATCGCCTACTGCCAGCTCCGCTTCGTCGTCGGCACCAATCCGCACGACATCATCCCGGCGCTGAAGCGGCATCTGGAGAAGCACGGCTTTGGCGCCATCGAGATCGACCAGGCGCGCGACGTGATCATGAACGCCACCCGGCTCGACCCCGAGAACCCCTGGGCCAAGTTCGCCTCCGCCTCGATCGAGAAGACAGGCGGCCAGAAGCCCAACATGCTGCCCAACCTCGGCGGCTCGCTGCCCAACGAGGTCTTCACCGATATCCTCGGCCTGCCGACGGTCTGGGTGCCGCATTCGTACGCTGCCTGCTCCCAACATGCGCCCAACGAGCACCTGCTGGCGCCCGTGGCACGCGATGGGCTGCGGCTAATGACGGGCATCTTCTGGGACCTCGGCGCGCAGGGCCGGCCGGCGTAAGCTGCCCGCATGCTGTCCGCCGACGAGGCCGCCGACCTGATCGAGGCCATTGCGCTTCGGCAGGATCGCGTCGCCTTCGCGGCCCTGTTCCGCCATTTCGCACCGCGCGTGAAAGCCTTTGTCATGCGGGGTGGCACGGATGCGGACACCGCGCAGGAAGTTGCCCAGGAGGCCCTGGTCATGGTGTGGCGAAAGGCCGCCAGCTTCGACCGGACGCGGGCCTCGGCTGCCACCTGGCTCTACACCATCGCCCGCAACAAGCGGATCGACCTGCTCCGCCGCAGCGCCCGGCCAATCGACACCGAGGACTGGCTGGCGGTTTATGCACCCGAAGCCGAGGATGCCGACAAATCCGTTCTCGCCGGGCAGACGTATACCCGTGTGAAAGAACTCCTGGTCGGCCTGTCGGAAGATCAACTGGTGGTGATCCAGAAGGCGTTTTTCGAAGACAAGACGCACACGGTCATCGCCGAGGAACTGAAGCTGCCGCTCGGAACGGTAAAATCCCGCATTCGCCTGGCCCTCGGGCGCCTGCGGGAAGCACTGGAGAAAGACGAGACATGAGCCGCCATCCGGCCCCTGAAGAGCTGTTGCTGGACTATGCCGCGGGCACGCTGCCCGACGGGCCGGCGCTGGCCGTGGCGCTGCATGTCGCGCTCGACCCGGACTCCCGGCGCATGGTCGACCGGCTGAACGCCGTGGGCGGCGCGCTGATCGAGCGCGAGGCCGAGGCGGCGCTGGACGAGGCGGCGCTGGACAGCGTGCTGGCGCGCCTCGATGGGGTGGCTGTCGAGCCGCGTGCCCAGGCGCCCGTTCGCCCGCCGGGCTTCGATTGGGCGCCGGCGCCCCTGGTGCCGCATCTGCGGCCGGGGATGGGCTGGCGCCGCATCCTGGGCATGTTCGACGAGATCCGGCTCGACCTGCCGGGCTCCTTCCACCGCGTGTCGCTGCTGCGGCTGGAGCCGGGCCATGGCCTGCCCCAGCACAAGCATGCGGGCTACGAGTACACGGTCTGTCTGCAGGGCGGATATACCGACGAGACCGGAAACTACGGCGTCGGCGATTTCGCCGTCGGTCCCGGCGAGCATCGCCACGAGCCGATCGCCGATCCGGGCGAGCCCTGCATCGCTCTGATCGTGGTCGAGAAGCCCATCGTGCTGACCGGCCCGTGGGGCCGCTTCTTCAACCCGCTGGTGAAGCGCGGCTTGATCTGACGTAGGCTCCCCGCTCCGAAGGGGAGATTTCATGTCGCGTATTCCATATTTCGACGTCGAGGCGGCCACCGGCAAGCATGCCGAGTTCCTGGGCAAGCTCAATCCGACGCTGAACATCTACAAGATGCTGGCCAATTCCGAGTACGGGATGAAGGGCTTCATCCGCATGGGCAACGCGCTGCTCTACAAGTGCGAGCTCGAGCCCAGCTTGCGCGAGCTGGCGATCATCCGGGTCGGGCGCCTCAGCCGCGCCGCCTACGAGGTCTTCCAGCATGAGCGCATCGGCCGCGAGGTCGGCGTGACCGAGGACAAGATCGCGGCACTCCGCGACGCCACCATCGAGTCGCCTGCCTTCAACGACAACGAGAAGGCCGTGCTGCGCTACGCCGACGACGTGGTGCGCAACGTCAAGGCGTCGGACAAGACCTTGAAGGCGGTGCAGGCCTTCCTGACGCCGGGCGCGCTGGTCGAGCTCACGCTCACCATCGGCTACTACATGATGGTCTGCCGCTTCCTCGAGTCGATGGGCGTCGATGGCGAGGAAGGCCAGGCGGAGTGGCTCAAGACGGCGAAGCTGTAAGCGTAGAGGTAGGAAGATGGCTTACCGCGTCCTGATTGCGCAGTTCATGCACGAGACCAACACCTTCAGCAAATTGCCGACCACGCTGGAGGATTACCGCAAGCGCTGGCTGATCGAGGGCGCGGCGATGGTGCCGCGCTTCACCGGCACCAAGAACGAAGTCGGCGGCTATATCGATTCGGTGAAGAAGTACGGCTGGGAGCCGGTGTGGGGCGGGGCGGCCAACGCGACGCCCTCGGGCACGCTCACGAAGGAATGCTGGGAGCATATCCGCGACATGATCGTGGGCGCGGCCAGGAAAGCCGGCAAGCTCGACGCGGTCTGCCTGTCGCTGCACGGCGCGGCCGTCACCGCGACGGAGGACGATGCCGAAGGCGCCTTGCTCGAGGCGCTGCGCGGGATCGTCGGGGCGGACATCCCGATGGTCGCCACGCTCGACCTGCATGCCAACGCCACCCTGAAGATGGCCAAGCACGCCAATGCGCTGGTCAGCTATCGCACCTACCCGCATATCGACGGCTACGAGCGCGCCGTGCAGGCCGCGGCACTGGTGCAGGAGGCGCTGGAGGGCAGGAAGAAGCCACGCTGCATGCTGGTACAGCCGGCCATGCTGGAAGGCGCCGACCACGGGCGCACGACGCAGCCCGGCCTGATGCGCGAGCTTCTGGCCAAGGCCGATACGTTCGAGAAGGAGCCGGGCATCAACGTCGTCAGCATCCAGGCAGGCTTCACCTGGGCCGACATTCCCTACACCGGCCCATCGGTAGCGGTGAGCTACGAGCCCGCGGCTGAGGCGCGCGCCAAGGCGGTGGCGGCGGCGATGCTGGACGAGATCTGGAAGCGTCGCGACGAGAGCTCGTCGGACTACCGGCCGATCTCCGAGGCGATCGCGGCGGCCAAGGCCGGTGTGGGCAAGCAAGGCCCGCTGATCGTGGCCGACGGCACCGACAATCCGGGCGGCGGGGGCTACAACGACACGACCCCCGTGCTTCAGGCGCTGATCGATGCCAAGGTCGAGAACGTGGCCTTCGGCACGATCTTCGATCCCGGCACGGTGCAGCAAGCGATCAAGGCGGGTGTCGGCGCGGAGATCGACGTTGTGCTGGGCGGCCACACCGACCCCTCGATGGGCGGGCCGGTGAAGGCCAGGGCTGTCGTGAAAATGCTGTCGGACGGCAGCTTCAAGAACGACGGACCGATGAATGCCGGCGTCGAGACGGGGATGGGGCCGACGGCGGTGCTGCGCATCGGCGGCATCGACGTGGTGACCATCTCCAACCGCATCCAGACCATCGACCTGCAGGTCTTCCTTAGCCAGGGCATCGATCCCAGGACCAAGAGCGTGGTGGTGGTGAAGAGCGTGCAGCATTTCCGTGCCGCTTACGCGCCGATCGCGCGCGAGATCGTTCTGGTCGATTCCGGCGGCATCTGCTCGCCCGACATCACGCGGCTGAAATTCACCAAGCTGCGCCGGCCGATCTGGCCGCTCGACGGCGTCAACGACCCTTATGCATGAGCGCGGACATGAGCGTCACCCGCGAGGCGCCGCTGGCCGGCGCGTCCTTCGGGGCGGCGCTGCGCTTCGGCAGCGGTGCGCCTGAAGTCATCGCCGCGGCCGAGCGCGATCCCAAGGCGATGACGGGAGCGCTTGCCGAAGCGAAAGGACTGCTGCTGATCCAGGGGATGGGTGAAATCACCCGGGACCCCGATCTCCTCATTCGCTTGAGCCGCGTCTTCGGGCCGGAGGTCGAGGATTACCGCCACACACTCACCGATCTGAAGTCGGTCCATGTGTCGGTGCCGGAGATACTGCTGGTCTCCAACATGCCGCCGGTCAGCAAGGCGCCGCCCAAGCGGCCCGAGCCGCCGCTCGCCGCCGACGGCCTGATCCCGACGCAATATCCGCATCAAAAGGGCTGGCACACTGACCAGAGCTATCGCCGGCCGCCGCCCGACATCTCGCTCTTCTACGCCGTGACGCCAGCGCGGCGCGCCACAGGGCAGACCCTGTTCGCGAACGGCATCCTGGCCTACGCGGCCTTGCCGGCGGCGCTCAAGGCCAAGGTCGACAGGCTCGAAGGCCTGCATGCGCAACCGGGCAGCGGCCGTTCACGCGACGCGGCCCTGGCCGGCCGGACGCCGCGGGCCTTCGCCGTCCACGAGCGCTCGCAGCGCCAGCCGGTGGTGCGCATGCACCCGGTGACGGGCGAGCGCTCGCTCTATCTCTGCGAATGGGGCCAGATGGACTGGTTCGAGGGGCCGTTCGTCGACATGGAGTCGGGTCCGCACGGCGCGGGCGCAGCGCTGCTCGACGAGATCATGGCGCACCTGACGGAGCGGCGCTTCTGCTACGCGCACGAATGGACCGAAGGCGATCTGCTGGTCTGGGACAATCGCTGTCTCGTGCACGCCGCGACCTGGTTCGACGGCGACAGGGAAGGCCGCCTGATGTGGCGCACCACCGTCCACGGCAATCCCGGCGCGCATTATGCCGGCGAGAAGAAGAGCTGGATTCCGGCCGACGGCCTAACCGATCAGTAGAGAAGGCTGCTTTCCCGCCGCACGCGGAACCCGTCCAGCGCCGGCGCCCACGTCGGTGCAATCTCGCGCGGGTCGACTCGTGCCTTGATCGCGGCGAGAGACTCGCGCGAACCGATCATGCCGAGTGTGCGGTCGATCGCGAAACGGTCGCTATGGAGCCGTTGGAGCGCCGCCATGAGCTCGATGCCGAGCAAGGGACTGTCCAGCCGGTTGCGGTCGGTGAGGTGGATGCGAACGCCCTGGCAGGGCTGACCCGCGAACACCCACTCGCGCGGCGTGAAGGTCACGGCCTCGAACCGGACACCGGCAATGGCGCGTCCGCCGAGATACTGGGCGAGCGCCTTGCCATCGATCCAGGGCGCACCCAACACTTCGAAGGGCGTATCCGTGCCGCGGCCTACGCTGACGTTCGCCGCTTCGACCATGCCGACTCCAGGATAGAGCACGGCCTGTTCGAGACGTCGCAGGTTGGGGGACGGCGCCACCCAGCCGAAACCTGTCTGATCGAACCACGACGCACGATCGTAGTGGCGCATTTTTACGACATGCAGTTTGGCGCCGAGCTTCTTCTCCTCGTTGAACAGGCGCGCGAGTTCGCCGATCGTCATGCCGTGGCGCACCGGCAGGGGCAGGTATGTGATGAATGACACGAGGTCGGCGTCGAGCACCGGCCCTTGCACCGTACTTCCGGTGATCGGGTTGGGCCGGTCGAGCACGAAGAAATCGAGCTTGTACTGGGCCGCGGCCTCCATGGCGTAAGCCATGGTCGTAGCATAGGTGTAGTAGCGCGTGCCGACGTCCTGCATGTCGAAGACCAGCCCGTCGAGCCCCGTCAGCATGGCGGCCGTCGGCCGCTGTGTCTCGCCATAGAGACTGTGGATCGGCAACCCGGTCGCCTCGTCACGGCCGGAGGCGATTTTGCCTTCGCGCGCCGCGTCGAGGCCGTGTTCGGGGCTGAACAGCGCCACAAGCTTTGGGCCGGCAGCCGCGTGCAGGACGTCGGCAGTGCGCCGTCCCTTGGCATCCCGGGCCGAGCGGTTGGTGATGAGTCCGATCCGGCGACCCTTCAGCTGTTGAAAGCCTTCGGCCTCGAGCACGTCAATGCCCGACAGCACTTGTTGCCGCGTGCCGCCCGCCATGGCGCCAGCCACGGCGGCGATCCGCCTCAGCATCGGCAGGATGTTGCCTTTGCCGCTGGGATGCAGCCGGTTGCTGAGCACGATCAGGAAGCTCTGAGTGTCAGGGTCGATCCAGAGCGCGGTGCCGGTATAGCCGGTATGGCCGAACGAGCGCGGCGAGAAAGACGGCGCGAGAAATCCCGAGTAAGGAGAATCGATGTCCCAGCCGAGGCCGCGCAAGGCGGGTCCGCCCGGCGGACTCTGCGGCCGGATCATTGTCGCGATTGATTGTGGGCGCAGCACGGCCGGACCGCCCTTGGTGCCGCCCGACGCCATCATGCGCGCGAACAGCGTGAGGTCGTCGGCCGTGGTGAATACGCCGGCATGGCCCGCGACGCCGCCCATGCGAAAAGCGATCGGGTCCTGGACTTCGCCCCAGCGCAGCTCCCCGAGTTCGATGTCGGCCGGCGCGATGCGGTTCTTGAGCGCGGCAGGCGGCCGGAAGCCGGTGTCGCGCATGCCGAGCGGCTGGAAGATGTTGGCGGCAGCATAGGTTTCCAGAGACTGGCCGGACACGCGCCGCACCAGTTCTCCCAGCACGATGAAGTCGACGTCGCTGTAGATGAACCGCGATCCGGCTGGCGCCAGTGGTTTCAGGGCTACGATGGCATCGAGCGCGCCCTCGGTGCCGGACCACGTGCGCGTCGGAATTCCGGCCGGCAGGGCGGCATAATGGGTGAGAAGCTGGCGGACGGTGATGTCGGCCTTTCCGTTCGCCGCGAAGGCGGGCCAGTAGGCGGCGGCCGGCTTGTCGAGATCGATCAGCCCGCGTTCGACGAGTTGCTGGATCGCCACCGCCGTGACCATCACCTTGGTGAGTGAGGCGGCATCGTAGATCGTGTCGATGGCGGCCGGGCTGCGGTCGGGGAGGATCGCTCGCTCGCCGTAAGCCTCGCGCAGCACCACCTTGTCGCCAACACCGACCACGATCACGCCGCCGGGCAGTTTACCGGCCGCGATCTCCTCGCGCATGATGGCGCCGATCGCCGCCTTGCCCTCGGCCGGCGTCATCCGTGCCGAGGTCACCTGGGCTGGCGGAGCGGCGGCGGCCGGCGTTACGGTGGCCGCACACGAGACAACGGCCTGACAGACCAGTCCGACGAAGATCAGCCGCAGGGCCTCAGCGCTTCGCCGGTGTCTTGTCATTGGCCACCTCGGGCTTGATGTCATCGGTCGAATAGACGTTGCGCGGGTTCCAGAGCATCCAGCCGACCGTGCCGGCATCGTTGGACGCCTTGACCTGCTTGGCGATCTCGACGGCGCCGAACTTCTGGCCGCCGAAGGCATAGTCAGGGAAGGCCTGCAGCCAGGGGCGATACCGTACCGCCGTTGCGGCTGTCCTGCTCTTGCACTCTTCGAGCGAGCGATGGACGATTTCGTACATATGCACGATGGGGTTGGTGTAGCCGGGAATGCCGAACTGGAAGCCGGAGGGATAGAGCATGGGCGAGATGTAATCGACGGCGGTCGCGAGGTCTTCCAGGCGCTGTCCGATGCCCGTGTCGTTGCGGTTCCAGCAGACGTAGCCGAACGAATCCATGGCGAGGAACACATTGTAGGGTACGAGCCGCCGTTTCGCCTCGCGCAGGAAGCCGGTGATCGCCTCGACGCGTGATGTCTCGGTTGAAGTCTGCGAGTAAGCCGGCCCCGCCGCGTCGGGGAAGCGCACATAGTCGAACTGGATCTCGTCGAAACCGGCCGCCGCAGCCTCTTCGGCCACGCCCAGCGTGTAGTCCCAGGCCTCCTTGCGGAAAGGGTCGATCCAGCCCAGCCCTTCGCGGTCCTTCCAAATGGCGCCGCCGGCGCCACGAACGGCCCAGTCGGGCCGGGCAGCGACCAGCAGGTCGTCCTTGAACACCACGATGCGCGCGATCAGATAGATCCCCTTGGCCTTGAGCGACGTCGTGAGCGCCTTGAGATCGGGGATGGTGCGCAGCTTGAGCGCCCCTGCCTTGGCGGCGAGCGGCAGCGCGCTGGGGTAGGGAATGAGGCCGCGATCGCCCTTGATGTCGATGACAAGGGCGTTGAGCCCGCTTTTCTGGATCACCTCCAGCGCGGGGTCGAGCAGGAACGGGGCGCCGATCCCGTAGACGGTGAGGTAAAGCGCCTTGGGTGCGAGAGGCGTCAGGCGGACGGCCCGGGATGCCTCATCGCCGCCCGCGATCGCCTCACGGCGGTAGCCGGCGGCGCGGACATGCAAGGGCGGGGTGCCGCCGGCGATCGAGTACTTGCCCTGGCTATCGGTGACGACGGTTGTGCTGCCCACGGTGACGGTGGCATTGGCGATCGGCGCACTCGTCGTGGCATCGACAACCGTGCCGTCCAGCGTCTCTGCCTCCGCCGGCTGCGCCAGCAGGAACGGCAAGGTGGCCAAGCACAGGAGTGCCAGGGCACGAAGGCTTCTTCCGGATCGACGACTGCACGCATGATCCACGATGGACCTCATTGTGGCACCGCTTTCGCCTTGGTTGCGGGCTGTTCCGTGGGACCCGACAGGAGCGCACCGAAACGCGCGCCGCGATCGGCGTCGGTGACGATGTAGCGGGGTAGCGCCATCAGGTTTTCGGTTCGGGTGACGGCGCGGCGCTCGATAGAGAAAGCCATGACGTAGCCCGCGGCGCTCGCCCACTGCATCAGTTGTTGATCGTAGATCCCGAAAGGCCAGGCGAGCAGATCGACCTTACCGCCCAGGCGCTGTTCAAGAATGACCTTTGATTTGATCAATTGGTCCTGCACGAAGCGTTCATAGGCCGGTGAGGCAAGACGGCGTCGTTCGACGTTGAAGTTCGGATGCCAGAGAGTGTGAGACTGCACGTCGACCAGGCCCGACGCCTTCATTTCGGCGAGTTGCTCCCAGGTGAGGGCATAGCTCGCGTTCGAGATGGCCGTCGGATAGATGAAGAGCGTGACCGGCAGGCGCAGGCGCGTGATCAACGGAAACAAGTCCGTATAGACCGTGCGATGGCCGTCATCGACCGTCAGCACGACCGCGCGATCCGGCAGCACGGCCTGGGAGCCCTGCAGCACGGCGACGAGATCGTGAAGACGAATGACTTGATGGCCACGCTCGTGCAGCGTCGTGAGCTTGCCTTCGAAGACGCGGGTCGTCACCGTCATGTCATCGGTAACGGTGGGGCCGAACCGATGATAGAGAAGAATTGGAACGTGCAGCGGTGGGTCAGCGGCTCTGGCCGGCACTCCGGCAAGCAGCACGGCGGCTGGGACTACCGCGGTCAACAGTCTCCAGAACAGCCGGCAAGATCCGACGGCAGCCAACCAAGTGTCGGCGAGACTGAACATGTTTCATTGTACCAGCTAGTGGACCGATTGCCCTGATATAGAGAGAAAGTGGCAATTCGTTGGTCATGGTCGCGCAGTCCTACTGCTTATGGCGGAAAAACGTCGTCAACACGAAGCGGCGGCCGCGCGTCACCGGCAGGGCGACGTGCAGCAACGAGCACGAGAACACGGCCGCCCCGCCGAGCGGCGGCGAGACGCGGATGCCGGCATATTCCGGAAAGGCGAGTTCGCCGCCCTCGAAATCGTCGTTGAGGTTGAGAGAGACCGCGAAGGAGCGGTTGGCGGTGGTCGGCGCGCCGTTGTCGCGGTGAGCGCCGAAGAAGTGCTTGCCCTCGGCGCTGTAGGACAACACGACGTGCGAGTCGAAGGTGAACTCGCGATCGTAGGCGAAGGCCTTGGCGAGTTCGGGGCCGATACGGTAGGCGAGGCGGTCGGACACGCCCTTCAGCAGCATCGGCTCGACGATCGTGTAATCCTCGGTCCGCTTAAGGTGGGACAGGTTGACGTTGCCGTAGCGGCTGGAGACGCCGCTGTCCTGGTGGTCGCCCTTTCCCCAGAGGCGAATGAGCTGGATGCAGAAATCCGGTTCGAAGACGCGCGGCAGGATCAAGACCGGTGCCAGGGCGGTGCGCAACACCAGGTCGGCGCCGCCATTGGCGCGCACGCCGTCGGCGATGCCGCCGATCGCTTCGGCCGCGGCGGGGAGCGCACGGGTGTCGAAGGTGGCGGCGACGCGCTGGTTGGGATCGAGGGCGATCACGCGCATGCGGAGGCCCCTGGATGGCCCCAAGCCGATACCGCCGGCTGGAGCCAGAAGGGCTGCGAGGAATTTCCGCTCGGGATCGCAGAGCAACAGCGGTCCTTCGCTGCCGTCGCCGCTACCGCCGAGCTTCGACCACAAGGGCGCAGCAGCGGTCACGGCATTGCCGGCGACCACGACCAGGGTGGCCGAAGCGGCCTTGCAGGCTCTTGTCAGTACCGTGAATTGTTCGCGGTCGAGATTGGCGAGATCGTCGACGGCCATCAGGGCGACGGGCGGGCCATTGAACGACCAGATCAACTTGCGCAGCTTGCCGTCGAGGCCGGGCAGCGCGAAGTCGGGGACGCGATCACCGGGGCGAAGCGACAGCGCGTTGGTCATCGGCCGTTGATCCCGAAGTGGCCCCGGTATCCGGAAAAATGGTGGGCGCTGTAGGGATTGAACCTACGACCCCACCCGTGTGAAGGGTGTGCTCTCCCGCTGAGCTAAGCGCCCGGAAGGGGCGCGTATAAGGCGAATGGGCCGAATCGTCAACGGGCGGCGAGTTGACCCAGGGTGTCGGGCAGGGCGCTGAAACGGTCGATCACGGCGTCAGCCCCCAGTTCGCTGGCGGGCTTAAGGGTGTAGCCCCAGCTGACCAGGACGGCCGGAATACCGGCACGGTGGGCGGCCTCGGCGTCATGGATCGAATCGCCGATCATGACGGCGCGCCCGGGATCGCAGCCCATGCGCTCGACCAGCATCAGGATGTGCTTGGGGTCGGGCTTGCGCACCGGGAAGGTGTCGGCGCCGGCCACGTCGGAGATCGGCGGCATCAATTTCAGGTGTTCCAGGATGATGCGTGCCGGCCGCTCGAACTTGTTGGTGCAGACGCCCTGCTTCAGCCCGAGGCGGGCGAAGCGGGCAACTACCTCGGCCACGCCGTCGAAGGCGATGGTGTTGCTGATCGGATCGGCCTCGTAATAGCGCACGAATTCACGGGTGGCGGCGGAGAGCGCCTCGTCGTCGAGCGTCCGGCCGTTCTTGGCGAAGGCCTTGCCCACGGTCACCTTGCTGCCCTGGCCCATGAAGATTCGGGCGTCCTGGTCGGTGATGGGCGGCAGGCCGTGGTCGGCCAGCACGCGGCTCACGGCCACGCACATGTCGCGGGCGCTGTCGATCAGGGTGCCGTCGAGATCGTAGATCACGGTGTCGAAGCGGGCGGCGATGAGATTGTCGGCGTTGGGATGCAGCATGGCGGGTTCCATAGCACATCCGCCTTGCGGGGCCTCCCGGCCCGTGGCATCGGACGGGCATGAAATCGTCTATCGCCGTGGTGGTGCTGGCAGCCGGGGCCGGTACGCGCATGAAATCGGCGCTTCCGAAGATCCTGCACCCTTTGGCCGGCTGGCCGATGCTGCGCCATGTGCTCGACAATGTCGGCCGCCTCAAGCCCGGCCGCATCGTGGGCGTAATTTCGCCGGGGGCCGCGGCGGTCGCGGCCGCCTTCGCGCCTCACCGCACAGTGGTTCAAAAGCGGCCCGTAGGAACGGGCGATGCCGCGAAGGCCGCGCTCGGTGCGCTAAAAGGGCATCGCGGGCCGGTGCTGGTGGTATTCGGCGACGCGCCGCTGGTTACGGCCGCCAGTATGCAGCGCCTGGTGGCAGCCTGCCGCAAGGAAGAGGCGGCGGTGGGCGTGCTGGGCTTCATCGCGCGCGACCCATCGCCCTATGGGCGGCTGATCGTCCATCGCGGCCAGCTCGAGAGGATCGTCGAGAGCAAGGACGCCGACGAAGCCGAGAAGGCGATCGACTTCTGCAATTCCGGTGTCATGTGCCTGGACGGCCGTTTGATCGATGCGCTCTTGGGCGGCATCGGGAACGACAACGCAAAGCGCGAATTCTATCTCACCGACGCCGTCGTCGCCGCCCGCGCCGCCGGCCACAAGGCAATCGCGGTGGATGGTGAGGAGGGCGAGTTCCAGGGTATCAATTCCCGCGCCGAACTGGCGGTGGCCGAGCGTGCCCTGCAGGATCGCCTGCGGGCAGCCGCCATGGCCACGGGCGTTACCATGACCGACCCGGAAACCGTATGGCTGGCCGCCGACACGAGGCTCGCGGCCGACGTCACCGTCGGACCCTGCGTACGGTTCGGGCTCGGCGTCACGGTGGCGTCGAATGTCGAGATCAAGGCGTTCTGCGACATCGAGGGCGCGCGCATCGGCCGGGGTGCGATCATCGGCCCGTTCGCCCGCATCCGGCCCGGCTCCGAGGTGGCCGAGGATGTCCATATCGGCAATTTCGTCGAGCTCAAAGCCACCCGCATGGGCCGTGGCGCCAAGGCAAATCACCTGGCCTATCTCGGCGATGCCGACATCGGCGCCCGGAGCAACATCGGCGCCGGCACCATCGCGGTGAACTACGACGGCTACGGCAAATGGCGGACTGTCGTGGAGGCCGAGGTCTTCGTCGGCTCCAACAGTGCGCTGGTGGCGCCGGTGCGGATTGGCAAGGGCGCCAACGTGACGGCAGGCAGCGTCATCACCGAGGACGTGCCGGCCGGTGCCGTGGCCTTCGGCCGGGCCCGCCAAACGACAAACAAGGGGCGGGCGGCACTGCTTCGTGCGAAACTGAAAGCCCGGGCGGCAGCAGCCAAGCGGACCAAGAAAAAGACGACGAAATAGCCACCCCTCTCCTGGATCCCTCCCATGTGCGGCATCATCGGAATTCTCGGCAAGGCGCCTGTCACGCCCCTGCTGGTCGAAGCGCTGAAGCGGCTGGAATATCGCGGCTACGATTCGGCCGGCGTCGCCACCCTCGTGAACGGCCACATCGAGCGCCGGCGCGCCGAAGGCAAGCTGGTCAATCTCGAGGCGCGACTCGTGGCCGAGCCCCTTGCCGGCACGATCGGCATCGGCCACACCCGCTGGGCGACGCACGGCAAGCCGTCCGAGCGCAACGCGCACCCCATCGCCACCGACCGGGTGGCGGTCGTGCATAACGGCATCATCGAGAATTTCCAGGAGCTGAAGGACGAGCTCCTGGCCGAAGGCCGCCGGTTCGAGAGCGACACCGACACCGAGGTGGTGGCGCAGCTCCTGACGTCGTACCTGGAACACCAGATGTCGCCGGAAGACGCGATGGGCAAGGCGATGGCGCGCCTGCGCGGCGCCTTCGCGCTGGTCGTCTTGTTCAGCGGCCGGCACGATATCCTGATGGGCGCGCGGCGCGGCAGCTCGCTGGCGGTGGGCTACGGCGACGGCGCGATGTATATCGGCACCGACGCGCTGGCGCTGGCACCCTTCACCAGCCGGGTGAGCTACCTGGAGGACGACGATTGGGTCGTGCTGAAGGCCGACGGCGCCACCGTCTACCAGGGCACCCAGAAGGTGAAGCGGCCGATCAAGAAGAGCGGCCTCAGCAGCGCCCTGATCGGCAAGGGCAACCATCAGCACTTCATGCTGAAGGAGATCCACGAGCAGCCGGCGGTGATCGGCGACACGCTGCATTCCTACCTCGACCCGGCGACGCGCTCGGTCCGGCTGCCCATCCTGCCGCTCGACTGGTCCAAAGTGAGCCGGGTCACAATGACGGCCTGCGGCACGGCGTTCTACGCCTGCATGATCGCCAAGTACTGGTTTGAGAAGCTGGCGCGCCTGTCGGTCGAGATCGAGGTCGCTTCGGAGTTCCGCTATCGCGAGCCACCGCTGCCCGAGGGCGGCGTCTGCATCGCCGTCTCGCAGTCGGGCGAGACCATCGATACTCTGGAGGCGCTGCGCTACGCCAAGACGCAGAAGCAGACGCTGCTGTCAGTGGTCAACGTACCGGAAAGCGCCATCGCGCGGCTATCGCACGTCGTGCTGCCGACCTTGGCGGGCCCCGAGATCGGCGTCGCCTCGACCAAGGCCTTCACTACGCAGCTCGTCGTGCTGCTGGCCACCGCAATCGCCGCCGGCCGGGCGCGGGGAAGCTTGTCGCGGCAGGAGGAGGAGCGGCTGGCACTCGCCATGATCGAGCTGCCGGGACACGTCAACGAAACGCTGAACATGGAAGAGGACTACCGCCGCATCGCCGAGAACACGCTCGCCGCGGCGCGCGACGTGCTCTACATCGGCCGCGGCTCGTCCTTCCCGGTGGCGCTCGAAGGCGCGCTCAAGCTGAAGGAGCTGTCCTACATCCACGCCGAGGGCTACGCCGGCGGCGAGATGAAGCATGGTCCGATCGCGCTGATCGACGATGCGGTGCCGGTCGTCGTGGTGGCGCCGACCGATGCGATCTTCGACAAGATCGCGTCCAACTTCGAGCAGGTGAAGGCGCGGGGCGGCCGGCTGGTGCTGCTGAGCGACAAGGCCGGCGTGGCGCGGCTGGGCGCCAAGGCCGAGACGTCGATCGTGGTGCCCGACGTCGACCCGATCGTGGCGCCGATCCTCTACACCGTGGCGGTGCAGCTCCTCGCTTATTACACGGCGCTGGCCAAGGGCACCGACATCGACCAGCCACGCAATCTCGCCAAGAGCGTCACGGTCGAGTAACGACCCACCACGCCGCCGTTCGATCCGGCTAGCGCGTGCCCCTCAACGTGTACCTTGCGGCAGGCCGGGCGCAAGGCCGGGAGCGGGAGCGGGCTGCGGCGCGGGCTGGCCGCCGCGCGGCTGGGCCGGCGCCGGGCGCGGCTGGGCCGGAGCTGCCGGCTGCATGGTCTGCACCAGGGCCTGGACTTTCTTGCTCTCGGCTTCCTGCGCCTTCTTGAACTCCTCCTCGCTCAGGAAGCGGTCCTTGTTGACGTCTATGTCGAGGAATTGCTTGACCGCGTAGCCGGTCAGTTCGACGCGGTCGAGCTGGCCGTCCTTGTTGGTATCGATCTCAGCGAACTTGCGGAGCGCGATCTGCTTGCGCAGGTCGAACGGCAGAAGGTTCTTGGCCTGCGGTCCGTCGGCCGGGCCGGCCAGTGCCAGGTATTCCTGCTGGCTGACCTTGCCGTCATTGTTCTTGTCGAGCTGATCGGCGTTGCGCATCTGCATGTCGATGAACTCGTTCAGGCTCACCATGCCCTGGCGGCGGCGCGCCTCGAGCTGCTGGCGTTCGCCCGCCTCGCGCTGCATCGAGCGCTGCACGATGAGACGCACTTCGGGTTCGGTGATCTTGTTGTCGCGGTCGGTGTCGTACTGGTTGAATTCGGCATGGACCAGGGCTTCCGCCTCGGCACGCTCGACGAAGCCATCACGATTGGTGTCGAGGTTCTGGAACTCGGCGCGTGCCCGGCTACGAAGCTCCTCGATTGGCGGCTTGTTGGGCACATCGGGCGATAGCGGCGGTTCGACGACCTTGAGGAATTCCTCGACCGTCAACTTGCCGTCCTTGTTGGCATCGAGCTGCTCGAACGACTTCATGCGGTATTTCAGGAAGTCGGCGCGAGTGACCTCGCCCTTCTTGTTGACGTCGATTTCGGCGAACCAGGAGGGTAGCGGAACTGCCGGCGCGGCGCCCGGGGCCGCCTGCTGGCCGGCTGGTGGCGCGGCCTGGGTGGCCTGGGGCGGCTTCGCTGCCGGCGCTGCCGGCGCGGGAGGGGCAGCTTCGGTCGGCGGGCGGTTGGCGGGCCAGCTTGGTGCCGAGGGAGAAGGGGGTGGCGTCTGGGCCGATGCGGGCAGCGCGATCGCGACGGCAACGAGGATCGGAACTAGAAAACGGTTCATCGGCGGTAGGCCCGCGTTACGTTAAGAGAGGGTGATTCGTATCGGTCGCCATGGGCCATCTGTCAACGTCCGAGCGGCACGTCCATGTTGCAGGACAATCACGCCTAAAGAATGGCGCGACGCCATTTGAGTTGCGTCTTCGGGCCGGATACGCCATCGTGGCTCGAATTGACGACCTCGAAGAGGGTCGCAAGTGCTTGGGAGGAAAGGGAATTTCGCAAAATCGCCACGCGGTCGCGGCGGTCAACGAAACCAGCGGGATCATGGCAGGACAGTTTTCATCCAGCGGGTCGCCGCTGCTCAGCGTGCGCGACGTTTCGGTCCGCTTCGGCGGCATTGTCGCCCTCGACGGCGTGACCTTCGACGTGGTCGCCGGCCAGATTGCGGGCCTGATCGGCCCCAACGGCGCCGGCAAGACGACCCTCTTCAATTGCCTCAGCCGGCTCTATACGCCCAGCGGCGGCGACATCTTGTTCGAGGGACAGTCGATCCTCGGGCGGCCGCGCCACGCCATCCCGCAGATCGGCATCGGCCGCACCTTCCAGAATGTGGCGCTGTTCGACAACATGTCGGTGCTCGACAACGTCAAGGTCGGTTGCCACAGCGTCAGCTCGACCAGTTTCTTCGACAATGCGCTGCGTCTGCCCAAGGTGCGCGGCGAAGAAGAGCAGATCACCAGGCGCTCGCTCGAGCTGATCGAGTTCATGGAGATCAAGCCGTTCACGGCGGCGCGCGCTGGCGGCCTGCCGTTTCCCATCCGCAAGCGCGTCGAGCTGGCGCGCGCGCTCGCCTCCAGCCCGAAGCTGCTGCTGCTCGACGAGCCCGCGGCCGGACTGAACCACGACGAGATCGAGGTGCTGAAGGGCCAGATCAAGCGGGTGCGCGACACCCAGAAGGTCACCGTGCTCCTGGTTGAGCATCACATGAGCCTCGTGATGTCGGTGTCCGACAAGGTCGTCGCCATCGACTTCGGCAAGAAGATCGCCGACGGCACGCCGGCGGAAGTGCAGCGCGATCCCGAAGTGATCCGCGCCTATCTGGGGACCTCGTAATGGCCGCGTTGCTGGAAGTGAAGGGGCTGAAGGCCTTCTACGGTCAGACGCAGTCGCTGTACGACGTCGGCTTCGAGATTCCCGAGGGCGGCATCACCACGCTGCTGGGCGCCAACGGCGCCGGCAAGACGACGACGCTGCGCGCCATCTGCAACATGGTGCGAACCGACGGCGCGATCCGCTTCGACGGCAAGGACATCGCGGGCCAGGCGACCGAGGAGATCGTGCGCCTGCGGATCGCCCATGTGCCCGAGGGCCGCGGCACCTTCACGACGCTGACCGTCGACGAGAACCTGCGCATCGCAGCCTACACGCGCAAGGACAAGCAGGGCGTGAAGGACGAACTCGAACGGGTGTTCGGATACTTCCCGCGGCTGAAGGAGCGCATCCAGCAGCAGGCCGGCACGCTGTCGGGCGGCGAGCAGCAGATGCTGGCGATCGCCCGCGCACTGATGCTGAAGCCGCGGCTGATGCTGCTCGACGAGCCGTCGTTTGGCCTCGCACCTCTGATCGTGGTCGAGATCTTCCGCATCCTGCGGCGTATCAACGAGGATGAGAAGGTGAGCATCCTGCTGGTCGAACAGAACGCCGCGCTGGCCCTCGACCTCGCCACGCACGCCTACTTGCTGGAAACCGGACGGGTCGTCATGTCGGGCCCCTCGGCGGTCATCAAGGACGACGAGAACGTCCGCAAGTCGTATCTCGGCTACTGAGGCAGGAAATGGAACAGTTCGTCCAACAAGTCGCTTCCGGCCTCGCCAACGGCGCCATCTACGCCTGCGTGGCCCTTGCGCTGGTGATGATCTACGTCTCGACCGACCACATCAATTTCGCCCAGGGCGAGATGGCGATGTTCAGCACCTACCTCAGCTGGCAGCTGATGACGTGGGGCATGAGCTTCTGGTTCGCCTTCATCGTCGCGGTGGCGCTGTCCTTCGTCATGGGCGTGCTCATCGAGCGATTGATCCTGAGACCACTGCACAACGCGCCGGTGCTGTCGATCATCGTGGTGTTCATCGGCCTGCTGGCGATCTTCAATTCGATGGCCGGGGCGTTCTGGAGCTACCTGATCAAGGAATTTCCGTCGCCGTTCCCCAAGAGCAGCTTTGGCATCGCGGGCGTGATCGGGGCGCACCAGCTCGGCGTCGTGCTGGTGACGCTGATCGTGCTCGGCATGTTGTTCGTATTCTTCCGTTACACGCCGCTCGGCCTCGCCATGCGCGCGGCGGCGCAGAACCCGCAGATGGCCCGCCTGGTCGGCGTGCGTGTCGACTGGATGCTGGCGCTGGGCTGGGGCCTTGCCGCCTCGATCGGTGCGGTGGCTGGCATCATGGTCGCCCACATCGTCTACCTCGACCCCAACATGATGGGCGGCATCCTGCTCTACGCCTTTGCCAGTGCGCTGGTCGGCGGCATCTCCAATCCCGCGGGGGCGGTAGCGGGAGGCTTCATCGTCGGCGTGCTCGAGAACATGGTGGCCTACGCCGGCAACCAGATCGAGAAGGCGACCGGCGTCTACATCATCGGCAACGGCGAGAAGCTCACCGTGGCACTGATCATCGTCATCACCGTGCTCACGCTTAAGCCGGCCGGTCTGTTCGGCCGTGTCGTCGTGAAGAGGGTCTGACATGGCCTCGCTCTCGAAGAAGTGGCCATGGATCTTCGTCGTCCTGGGCCTGCTCATCCCGCTGCTCCAGCCGGCGATGCCGGACATCGTGTCGGACTACCGGCTGTTCCTGGTCAGCACCATGATCATCGCCGCGATCGCGGTGCTGGGGCTCAATCTCCTGACCGGCTTCAACGGCCAGTTCTCGCTGGGGCACGGCGCCTTCTACGCCGTCGGTGCCTATACGGCCGCCGTCCTCATGGACAAGCTCAACGTTCCCTATTGGGCGACGATCCCCGCGGCGGCGATCGTCTGCTTCATGTTCGGTTACCTGTTCGGCCTGCCCGCACTCAAGCTCGAGGGCCATTACCTGGCGCTCGCCACCTTCGCACTGGCGCTCGCGGTACCGCAGATCCTCAAATACAAGTGGCTGGAAGGGCTGACGGGCGGCGTCCAGGGCATCGTGCTGTTGAAGCCGGAGCCGCCGTTCGGCCTGCCTCTGTCGGAAGACCAATGGCTCTTCTATTTCTGCTTCATCACCATGATCGTTCTGTACTGGGCGGCGGCCAACCTGCTCGATAGCCGCAGCGGCCGGGCGATGATGGCGATCCGCGACCAGTACATGGCGGCCGACACGATGGGCATCGACACCGCCCTCTACAAGACCGTCACCTTCGGCATCAGCGCGGCCTATACCGGCATTGCCGGCGCACTCTCGGCCTCCGCCATCGCCTTCGTGGCGCCCGACAGCTTCAACATCTTCCTGTCGATCAAGTTCCTGATCGGCCTTGTCGTCGGCGGCATCGGCTCGCTCACGGGATCGGTCATCGGCGGGATCTTCTACGTCCTGGTCGACAATTCCGCGCAGTCGTTGACGCAGTTCATCCGCAACGATCTTGGGCTGCCGTTCGACCTGTCGGCCTACACGGTGTTCGGCGTCCTGTTGATCGCCATCATCTACCTGATGCCGATGGGTATCGCCGGCGGCATCTACCTGGCCTGGCGCAAGCTGCGCGGCGCCCGCTAAGCGGGAGGACCGGAGTGCGAAAGGCCTTCGCGGGGCGGCCTTCTTCTTTCGATTTCGCATTGCAGCATCAATAAGGTTTGTGGAGGCGAGCGAGGTTTTCCCTTTTCAGGCCGTCCGTTTCGGGCAACGCTGTCGCACACAATGAATAGACGTACAGGGACTGAAGCGCGTTCAACCAAGGAGGCAATATTGAAGACCAATAGGCGTACTTTTCTCGGGGGCGTTTCGACCGCCGCCGTTCTGTCGGCTTCGGGCGTCGCACTTGCGCAGAAGAAATACGACGACGGCGCGACCGACAAGGAGATCAAGATCGGTCACACCAATCCGTACAGCGGTCCGGCGTCGTCCTACGGCGTGATCGGCAAGGGCGAGGAGGCGTACTGGAAGAGCGTCAACGAGCGCGGCGGCATCAACGGCCGCATGGTGAAGTTCATCACGCTCGACGACGGCTATTCGCCGCCGAAGACGGTCGAGCTGGTGCGGCAACTCGTCGAGCAGGAAAAGGTGCTCTGCCTGTTCAACACGCTGGGCACGCCGACCAACACGGCGATCCACCGCTACATGAACCAGAAGAAGGTGCCGATGCTCTACGTCGCCACCGGCGCGTCGAAGTGGGGCAAGCCCAAGGAGTTCCCGTGGACGATGGGCTACCAGCCCGACTATCACACCGAGGCCGTCATCTATGCCAAGCACATCCTGGCCACCGTCAAGGATGCCAAGATCGGCGTGCTGATGCAGAACGACGATTATGGCAAGGATTACTGGGAAGGCTTCAAGGACGGCCTCGGCAAGGACGTCAACAAGGTGGTCAAGCACGTCACCTACGAGACGACCGATCCGACCGTCGACAGCCAGATCATCCAGCTCAAGGACTCGGGCGCCAACGTCTTCTTCAACATCTCCATTCCGAAGTTCGCGGCGCAGGCCATCCGCAAGGCCGCCGACATCGGCTGGAAGCCGGTGTCGTACCTGAACAACGTCTCGTCCTCGGTCGCGTCGACCCTGAAGCCGGCCGGCCTCGAGAACAGCCAGGGCCAGATCACCGCCTTGTGGCTCATGGACCCCACCGATAAGCAGTGGAATGAGAACGCCGAAATGAAGGCCTGGCGGGCCTGGATGAACAAGTACATGCCCGGTGCCAACCAGGACGACGGCAACTACATCTATGCCTACTCGGCGTGCTACCTGATGGAACAGACGCTGAAGAAGTGCGGCGACACGCTGACGCGCGAGAACGTCATGCGCCAGGCCGCCAACATCCAGAAACTGCGCGTGCCGTTGCTGCTGCCGGGCATCACCGTCAGCACCAGCCCGACCGACTTTTATCCGGTGCAATCGGTCCAGCTTGCCACCTTCAAGGGCGAGACCTGGAACCTGTTCGGCGACATCATGTCAGCCGAAGGCTCCTGATACTTCCCGACCGAGCAAGGAAAGGCCGCCGGCGCACCGGCGGCCTTTTTCTTGTCCTGGACCGCGAGCCTCCGGCTCGCTCATGGCAGCAAGCGGCGAGAACTCCATGGCCATTTGACGGCGTCGGGAATCAGGCCTGCTTTGACTGGGTTGTTCTCGACGTAGTCTACAGTTCGCTCCAAGTGACCCTCGTCGCGGATGTACCGATCGAAGTAGTCCCGATGCCAGAATGGCCCACTGCGAGCGAGTATCCGGTTAGCCTGGTTTGCCGAGAAGGACTTCCAACTGTGCACGATGGCGCCGAGGTTGTGGTTAGCTCCCGGTTCGACAACAACATGCACATGGTTTGGCATGACGCACCAGGCGAGCAGCCGATATCTCAGACCATCGAAATGCAGCAGCGCGCTCTGTGCGATATCTGCAACGACAGGGTCGCGTAACCAGCACGCGCCATGGCCCCCATCGAGACCGTCATCGATGGCGGCCAGGCCATCGGGCCGCTTGGCCAGAGATTCCGCGACTGCTCGTGGCAGGCTATCGGCCAGCCGGAAGGTCACGAATTGGATCGTCTCCGGCGAATCGAAATGCGGCAGGTATCCGCGCGAGTGCCAACCCTTGTGGATCATATCGGGGCTCTGAGCGAGCCAGAGGCTCGCGGTCCGGAAGAGTTTCGGACCGCGAGCGTCCCACTCGCGCCTTACCGCTCGCCGGGCTTGCGCTGCAGCGCCTGGCGGCATTCCGCGGTGTCGATGCGGCCGTCCTTGTTGAGGTCGCAGCGTGCGAAGTTGCGGTCCGCCTGGGCCATGAATTCGACCATGGTGACTTGGCCGTCCTTGTCGGCATCGAGACGCTGGAAGTAGGCCGACTGGCGCCCTGCCTGGCGATCTCCGGGCAGCACGCTGTTGCCGGCCGCGGGCGTGCGGGCGAACAGCTCATCCTGGCTGAGCTTGCCGTCGCCGTTGGCGTCGAGCCGCTTGAAGCGTGCCTCCTGGCCCGCCTTCCATTCGGCGCGGTCGACGGCGCCGTCCTTGTTGGTGTCGTATCGCATCACGCCGGCGGACGCAGGCGGTGCCTGGTCGCCGGGGGCGGCGAAGGCGGGGGCAGCCAGCATGAAGAGGGCGGTGGCGAGCGGGAGCAGCTTGGGCACGGGCCATATCCTTTTGGTTGTGTCGGGCTATGGAAATACACGCGCCATTTCCCTTACCCGGCCGTCTAAGCGCCGATATAGTCTGCCCCGCGACCAAAATATGGCCGTGTTGAGGTTTTGTTCTCACGGCCC
>Ga0163144_10003938_pt1 | contig 33721 bp, 23 predicted proteins | sample OliLak19BULKMAT1_FD_123175 | JGI IMG/M metagenome (GOLD analysis project Ga0163144, IMG submission 123175) | Freshwater microbial mat bacterial communities from Lake Vanda, McMurdo Dry Valleys, Antarctica - Oligotrophic Lake LV.19.BULKMAT1 | ecosystem: Environmental > Aquatic > Freshwater >... | reverse complement strand
GTTTACATCGTGTTGCCACCCATGGCCGACGCCGGGGCGAAGAAAATGCGATAGGTATCACCTCTGCGCAGGGTATTTTCTGAGATGATGCGATCGTTGATTAGGACTTGGTTCTTGTCGGAATCGACCACGATCGACTCGCCCTTCTTGAGCGGTGTGGAAATAACGACTTCGTTCGCGTTGCGATTGAACAGGTACACGGTGCCCTCAGAGCCCGCCGAGTACGTCAGCAGACCGTTGCCTTCAGCGACGCGTGCCGCTGCGGGTGGGATTGCCGTACTCCTTTCGTGCTGACAACCTGCTGCCAGCAAAGACGCACCTACGATCATCGACGCCGCTGTGGTTCGGATAAAGTTCATAACTGCCTCCAGGCATATGAGATATTTCGTTATGCACCCGCGTGCATTCGGAAGTTTGAATCGCAACCGCAATGCCAGAGACTGTTCGAAATGGGTTCTGCTCAGAAAATTGTGCCGATTAGCCCGCTTCCGGGGTTGAAATCTCATCACTTTCTGGAATTCGAGCAAAATCCCCTATGACACAGCGTCGCAACCCATGCTAATTGTCCGACCATTGCGTTTTACGCGAATGAAAGGCAGTTCGAGGCTGACTGTTCGTCCAGCGGCGCTGACAGTGTCGCGGTTGACGGCCCTTTGACGGTCGCGGCCCTTGTCCCTTACACTCCGAGCATGGCGTTCCATTGCGTTATCGTGACTCCTGAACAGCAGGCATTCAAAGCCGATATCACCCAGGCGATTATCCCCGCCTACGACGGGCAGGTCGGCATCCTGACCGGTCATGCGCCCATGCTCGCTAAGCTTGGAGTCGGGGAGCTGCGCGTCGATCTTGTGGGAGGTGGCACGCGTTACTTCCTGGTCGATGGGGGTGTGGCCCAGATGAGGGGTCAGGAGTTGACGATCGTCACCGACGACGCAACGGCCGCCAGCGAGCTCAACGCCGATACCGCCCGGGCGACGCTTGCAGAGGCACAAGCCCGTAAAGACGTCGATCCCAAGGCGCTCGCCAAGCGTCAACACGAAATCAAAAAGGCCCAGGCTGCCGTCGCGCTGGCTGGGAAGGCGTAGGCCTCGGTCGCGACGCGCGATCAACTTGGCTGGCGGGCGTTCGGTAAATGGCGTTTGAGTACGTTCACTTCAAGCGCAATCTGTCATCCCCAAGAGAGCGGAAGCGACCTGAGGGATCGGAATGGTCAAATGGTTTAGAGCGTCGCGATCCCACGCGTCGCTCCCCTCCCTATGGATGACCTGTCACCGCTTGAGCCACCTAAAACTCAATTGGGGATGCTTTAATACTTCATCCGTAGCCCAAGCCCACCCCACAACTGTGTGTCGGCCTTCAGGTCGTTGTCCAGACCGTCGGTGTAGACCAGATACCCTTCCAGAAACCAAGTCCCGTATCGCGGTGGCAGACTCGTCGCGCGGTTGAGGTTGTATTGCAGCATCATTCCAACATCGTAGTGCTGAAATCCTGAGTCCTGGCCGCCCGGTTCGACTGCGTACAGTTGATAGGTCGTGACATACGCGACGTCGGCGTAGGCGGTTACCTTCAAACCGAGATCCTCGAACATGAACGAACGTTCGATGCCCGCCTCGAAGTACCACCCTTTGTTCTCGTCGTAGTCATAAGCGCCCATCACGTAGGGAGAGAAAAGAGCTTTGTCCTGTTTCAGCCAGAAATTGTCGTCGATCTGGAAGCGCACGAAAAACTCGGAGGTGTTGGCTTCTTCGCGCTCAAGAAACAGGTAGGTGTTGTTGCCCGCAGTGATTGTCAGTGGACGGATGGTCCACGACGCCCCGATGTACGGCCGGATCTCCTGAAACCGGCTGATTGGGTCTTCATCGTAGATGTTCGAAAAGACACCAATGTACGGGTGCGGTGCCTTGCCAAGGTCGAAGCTCATCGACGCGTCAAACTGCACGTTGGCGGCGTCTTCCTTGCCACCACTCTCGTTCTTGTCGATGCCACGGTAAACGTAATCGGTGAGATAGCGAAACGTAAAGTCGAAGTTGGCGCCCCCTCGGTTGACCGCATCGTCACGCACCGACAATGGGTCGGCGGCGTCGGTGTAAACGCTGGGTGGAGCGGCTGGCGCCGGTTGGGCCGATGTGGTCGAGACACACAACGTCAAGAGGGCGCAGGCAATGAGGCTAACGTAGAATGGTCGAGCGTTCACGGTCCACGACACTGTAACGCACCTTGGGATATCGCGGAAGGAACGTAATGAGGAAACTCGCTACCAATCGCTGGTCGCGAGGGCTTTGAAAAAATAGACTACTGTTGCATCACGGCGTACCCGGTATATTGCACCACTTCGGAAGGTGAACGCCCCTATGGCCTCGACGTCCTCGACTCCAGCTTTCGACGTGTCGCGTGCAGACACCACTGCTTCATCGGATACCCCCACTGCGCGTGGGGTAGCCGCCCAGGCCGTCAGTGGAACGCCAGCCGATACCACGACGCCTCAGTTTACGCCCGCGTCCGAGGACGTCGGTCGCATCGGCATCGTCGACAAGATCGAAGCGTTTATCAGCAAGCTTTCGACGCGGGACAACTTCTGGCAGCGCATCCTCTCGTTCATCTTCCTGCCGTTGGCGTTTTTCAGTGGTATCAATTTGAAGGCCCTGGACGAGAAGACCTGGGCCGCCTACCTGCCGTTCCGCAAGTTCAACCGTAACTGGTACAACGCCATGGCCGGTGGCGCCCTGCTGGGCAACGCCGAGATCGCCGGTGGCATGTACGTCTTCGGCATCGTTGGTGAAGGGTACACCGTCGTCTGCAAGCACCTGGAATACCGCTTCCTGCGCCCGTGCCTGGGCCCTGCGATCTACAAGATGACGCCGGTGCAGAACATCCACGAGTTGCTGAAAACGTCGCCTGAGTTCGACATCACGATCGACATGACCATTGAGCAACAGGTCAACCGGCCCGGAGAACGCGACAAGCGCGTCGGTAAGTCGGCGGTGACGTTCCACGTCACACACAAATCCATGCACAAGGAACGCGCGGCCCGCAGAGCCAAAGGTCGGCAGCTCAACACGTAGGTCCCCACCCCGTTCGGCGATCACACTTTTTCGATCGTGTTCTTCCCCAGCAAGCCGCTCGGTTTCACCAGCAGCACTGCAATCAAGATGACGAACGCCACGCCGTCTTTATATTGGCTGCCCTTCGGCAGATAGCCAGCGACCAGCACTTCGGTCAGGCCCAGCAGCAGCCCACCACAGACGGCGCCGGGGATATTGCCGATGCCGCCCAGCACCGCGGCGACGAAGGCTTTTACACCGGGCAGCATGCCCATGAGCGGTTCGACCTTTGCGTTGCGAACCGCGATCAGCACCCCCGCCGCCGCTGCGAGCACCGAGCCGAGGACGAACGTGAACGCGATCATCCGATTGGTTGAAATCCCCATGAGAGACGCCGTGTCGAACCGAAAGCTGACGGCCCGCAGCGCCAAGCCCGTGCGCGTGTAAAGAACGAGGTACGTCAGCGCCAGCATCAACACCAGCGTCACACCCAGGATGAGCGCATCGACCTTGCTGACGGAAGCGCCGAACACCGTGAATAGTTCGCCGGTCATGTTCGGCAGGATCTGCGGAAACGCGCGAGGATTCGGCCCAAACAGTTTCTGTCCCCCATACTGAATAAACAGCGACACACCGATCGCCGTAATGAGCGAATTGATCCGTGGCGCATTGCGCAGCGGGCGGTAGGCAAGAAATTCGATCAACAATCCCACAACGCCGCACAACACCATCGCGACGATCAGGACGATGAAAAAGCTCGCCCACGATGGGTGCTTATCAAGCCCGAACCACTCCGTCGCTGCGTAAAACCCGAACATCGCCCCGAGCATGTAGACGTCACCGTGGGCGAAATTGATCAGCCGCAGCACGCCATACACCATCGTGTACCCCACCGCGATCAGCGCGATGATCGCGCCGTACGACAGGCCGTTGATGAGTTGCTGGGTGAATTCCTGCAAATGCGTGTTGTTAGTTGTTAATGGCTAATTGTTAATTGGAACTCGAGCGACCGACGCCTTCTCACTCCAACTAACCATTACAATTAACAATTAACACTCCTACGGCGCCACGCTCTTCACGAACTTTGTCTTCCCATCCTCGATCTTCAGCACGACGATCGACTTTTTCGCGTTGCGGTCGGCGTCGATGCTGAAGGTGCCACTGGCGCCGGGGAAGTCCTTGGTGTCCTTCAGGGCGTTGCGAATGTCCTTGCCCGCGGTGCCACCGGCGCGTTTGATCGAGTCGGCCATCAGGTTCATGGCGTCATAGCCGAGGATGGCCATCGCGTCGGGGGTTTTGCCGTTGTACTTGGCTTTGTAGGCGTCGACGAACTGCTTGACCGCCGGTCGATCCTCTTCCGGCGAGTAGTGCGTCGAGAAATAGTTCCCATTGCCTGCGGCGCCGGCGATCGTCAACGTCTCGGCGCTGTCCCACCCGTCACAGCCCAGGAACGGCACGTTCAGGCCAAGTTCTTTGGCCTGTTTGAAGACCAGGCCCGCCTCGGTGTAATAGCCGGGCATGAAAACGGCCTCGGGCTTGGTGTTGAGAATCTTGGTCAGCTGGGCTTTGAAGTCGACGTCTTCCGACGCATAACTTTCATCCGCGACGATCTCCCCACCCGCGTCCTTGACGGCCTTGATGAATACGTCTCGCAAACCCGTGCTATACGCCTGCTTCACGTCATAGAACACAGCAAACCGCTTGAGCTTCAGGTCCTCCATCGCGAACTTGGCCACGCCGGGCCCTTGGAAGGGGTCGATAAAGCACGAGCGGAAAATGTAATCACCGACCTTGGTGACCTTGGGGTTAGTGCTGGCCGGTGACAGCATCGGGATGCGTGCCCGCTGGCAGACCGGCGCCGCGGCCAACGAGTTGCTGCTGGCGACCTCACCGAGGACGGCGACCACCTTGTCCTGGTTGATCAGCTTCTGAACCGCCGTCACCGCTTCCTCAGGACGCCCCTGCGTGTCGACCGTGACGACCTTCATCTGCTTGCCCAGCACACCACCGGCACTGTTGATGCCGTCGAGTGCCAGCCGAATGCCTTCATCGGTGCTGATGCCAAACGACGCGCTGTTGCCCGTCATTGCGCCGTAATGGCCGACGACGATGTCCTGCGCGAGCGTCGGGGCGACGAGCCCAAGGACGAGAAGCAGTCCGAAGCGAGCGATACGGTGCATGTCTTCTCCAAGTGGGATGTTGGTTGCGCGGAATGTACGGGCCAGCGCCAGGCGAGACAAGCCCGAATGTCGAAACCCGAAGGACGGATCGATGACGAAGTTCCAATGAAGAATGAAAACACGGCACCTTTATTTGTCATTCCGATTTCGGGCTTCATTCTTGAGTCAGGCGTCGTCATTCGGACTTACCCGCTCACTTCTTCTTTTTCTTGTTCTTATTGAAGAGGTCATCGAGCGCCCCACCGATTGCGTCGTCGACAACGTCTTCAAGCTTTTTGGGCTCTTCGTTTGGTTTCGCGGTGCCGTCCTTCTCGGTCTTCTCGCCAGATGTTGAGTCTTTCACCGCCCCGAGCAACTGATCGGTCAGCGCCTTCTTGCCGGCGTCCTGGATCAACTTGCCGATGATCTCGTCCACGCGAAGCTCCGGTTTGATGCTGGTGCCGCGGAGCGCGACGTTGATGCTGTCGGGGAAATATTTCCGGAAGTCACTGCCGCCAAGCTTTTTGATGAAATCGGTGGGGATCGTCGCGACGAACGGGCTGAGGTTGAAGTTCTGCAGGCCGACATTTCCCGCAAGGCGAATCGGGTATGTCTTGTCGTTCTGCTGCAACTGAAGCGTAATGTCACTGCCGACGACACCACTGTCGTAACGAATGCGACCATCATCGATTTGCCCCTTGAAGCCCTGCGACCCGGCGTCAAACAGTTGGACGATCTGGATCACGGTGCCCCCAACCTCCAGGTCCTTAACAGACAGCGAAAACTCTGCGTTGCCCGTGTCGGCGGACTTCTTGATCCCCTGCAAGATCTCCGGATCGAGCGCAATGCGATCGGCCTTGATCGATTTCAGTTCGATCAGGCCCTCGGCTTGCGTCGCGCCGGTAAAAACAGGGTTGATCAGCTTTCCGACGACGTTGTCCGCGAGGTACGGGTTAAGCGTCGCGTTGGAAAGCAGCACCTTGTTCGCTGGAATGGTTAGCCTCGGCGCGACGGGGTCCGTCAGGTCGACTGTGATTCCACTAAGGTCCAGTGTGCCATCGTTGAACTTCGCCGGTGGTGACGAAAGCGTCGCGATGCCGTTCGACAGCGTGATCGGCAGTTCCAGATTCTCCAGCTTTGACCCTTCCAACTCGGCCAGCGGCACCGCGAGGGCGCCTTTGGCCTGCACCTGCTTGATCGCCTCGTTGAATGCCAGATTCGCGGGAAGTTGGCCATTCACGACGAACTGTCGCTGGACCTTGCCGCTCGTTTGCAGCTTGGCAAGGGGCGACTCGGGGTCGGAGACAACGAACGGTTTGGCGATCTGCCAGACCTTCGCCAGGTCGTAGTCGATGTCGGCGGTCAGGTTGTCGAACTTGCGCGTGTTGGCGTAGTCGCGCACCGACCCCTTGGCCGACAGCGCGACCGCCTGGCTGCTGGCCATCTTGAGCGTAAAGGCGTTGATCGTCGCGTCGCTCTTGGTCAGGTCGACGGACAGATCGTTGGTCAGCTCGATTTGGTCTTCAGTAAAGACGGGCTTGCCACCATCGGTGACGGTGAAGCCTTTCAGCGTGGTGACGCCCTTTGGCGTAAGCGTGTTGCCGTTCGGTGTGATCGTCTGCGTGCCACCGAGCGAGCCGATCTCGTAACGGCTCGTACCCTTCTCAACCGCGATGTTCTCACCGCGCAGTTCCGAGACATTGAGGTTCGGCAATCGATCCGCGCCGCGCGAGACGGTGGCCTTGGTCGAGAACGAACCACTGACTACTTTCACCGGCGCAGAGGCGTCAGGCCCAGTGGGTTCGCCCGTTGTTGTGAACGCAGTCGCCAGCACATACACCGGTGCCAGATTCGGGATTGAGAGTGACACATCCGCTGACTCGATCATTTTGAGCGGTTCGATCGTCGCGTCGGGGTTTGCAGCGTCCTTGAGGACGATCTTCGTGTTGCTGGCCGACGCGCTGAGCAGATCACCGGTGATCGACGCGTTGTCGATCGTCGCGCTGGTCAGGTCGTCCGGTGCGGACGCCTTGAAAGCGATGGTAAGGGGTTGGAACTGCTGCTGACCCGTCGGTGTCGACAGGACGAGATTCGACGCGACGAAATCCCCTGCGACCGTGGTGCTCGTCGCATCCAGTCGGCTGAGCGTGACCGCACCGGTGAACACACCACTTCGCACGTCACCCGAAGTTGTTTGGACAGCGAGTTCTTTCCCGCCGGTCAGTCGTTTCACCTGCGCGTTGAGCTTGGCAAGGTCGGCGGTGACATCGAGCTTGCCCGTGACCTGTGGGATCGGTGCGTCCTTTGGCATCGACAGCGTCAGTGGAACCGCATTTCCGGTCGTCGCAGAGAACAACCCGTCGGAATGGTCCACACGCAGTTGCGCAACCGTCAGTTGAGGCGCGTTGAGCAAATCTCTGCCACTACCTGCGAGCGTGGCGGTAATTTTTCCCGTCAGATTTCGCAAGGCGGGGACAATCGGACCCGCCGCATTCCCAAGCCGCGGCAAATCGACCGCGAACTGGCGGACCGTGAACGACGAGATGTCGAGCGTCTGACCGCTCAGCGACAGGGACGCGATGGCATCCGTGACGATCGTCGGGGCGTTCACATCACCTGTGCGGAGTGCGGCACGCGTGATGTTGATGGCTTTCGGTGCGTTGAATTCGTCGGTCGTCACCTGTGCGACGAGATTGCCCTGGATCTGGGGTTCGTTAATCGGCTGATCTGTCAGGCCCTGGACGTTGAGGTTGTTGACAGTCAGTCCTGCAGATAGCTCCGCAGGCTCAGTAAGGGTCTTGGTGAGATCACCCTTGGTCGCGACGTCGACGGCGAACGTGCCAGCGAGGCGCACGGCGCCGAAATCGAGCACCTGGCCGAGTTCACCCTGAACTTTGTCGAGCGCGCCGTTCAGTTTTCCGTTGATCCCCGTGAGTGACGGCCCCGAAAAGCTGCCGTTGGCAAACGCGCTGGCGAGGTCGAGCTTCACGTCGCGAATGGACGCCAGCAGGTTGCCCCCACCGCCAGCGGTCGCGGCGAGGTCGAGCTTGATCGGTTGCAGCTGGACTGGTTTACCGGCGTTCGTTCCCGCGACACCGACCAGCGACGTGTTGGACACCAGCGAAAGGGCCGCGGGGGTGATGTCAACCGTCGAACGGCTGGCGAGCTGGCCTCCGGTCAACTCCACCCCATCGACGAGCTTGAACGTGTTACGCAACTGCCTGGCGAGCTTGCCGATGTCAATATTGGCATCGACGATGGCTTTGCCCGTATCTCCCGGCGCGGCGCCGTTGATGGCGTTCAATACCGATGCCAGCGACGCATCCGCAAAAACGGTCGCTTTGCCTTGTTGCAGGGTGAGAGTGATCGGTTGATCCGGCCCGCTGCCCGTTTTTACACGCATGGTTGTCGTGTCAGTGGGACCATTCGGCATGCTGATGACGATCGGCGGGAGAAGAATCTCCGTCGATTCGGACGCAAACGTGTCCCCCTTTAACGCCGGGCCACTCGCAGACAATCCCGCGATGGTCATCTTTCCTTCGATCGTCGCTTCTTTGCCCCCCTTGAGGGTCGCGACGAGGTTGCCGTCGGTCTTGCCCTTCACGCTGGAAATCGGCGCATCCTTGCCAAGCAACGGTGTCGCAGCCGCGAGGTCGAGATCGGTGATCGTGATGGTCTGCTGACCGTCGATCGTGTCGAGGACGAGTTTGCCGTCTTTGATGGCCGACAACGTTCCGGCAGCGCTGATCTTGCCCGCGGGACCATCACCGACGGTCGCGGTGAGTTCGAGCTTGTTTTCGATCGGTGCGTTGCCACCGGGCAGGATGATGGTGCCGTTCAAACTGGAGATTTCGACCGTCGGCACACCCGGTTCACCCGAGAGCGTCGCCCGGCCGTCGACGATTTCCAGTTCACCCGTGATGTTGGGCAGGTCGATGTCCTCGACCGAACCGGCGTTCTTGATTTTCTTATCGCGCGGCGCGTTCGGGTCGACCTTGGCGATGTGCTCGATGTTCAACTGCCCATCGGGATGCCGTCGAATGTTTGCGTTCAGGCCCTCGACGCGCAGTTTTCCAAACGACTGCATTTTCGCCAAGTCGAGCAGTGACGCGTCGGTTGTCACCTTTGCTACTTCGAGCACGAGCGTCTGTTTGTCATCCAGCACGCGAATGCCGGTGAGGGTTTGACCCGTGCCCCAGTTAAAGCTCCAGTCAGCGACCTCAACCTTGCCGACCAGAAAATTTTCGTTCGCGGTTGCCAGCACTGCGTTGCGGACAGTGGTGGTGCTCGCGAGCGTCGGGGCCAGCGCAATGAGCGCTGCCAATCCGATAACAAGCAGTAACAGCAACAGTAAAACCACTCGCAACCAGCGGCGGCGCCTTTTTGGAGCGGGGGAGGCAGGGACAGTGGCGTTCGGTGTAGTGGGGTCGGCCATCGGCGTTTTCCGGTTAACGGAAGATTAGACACAAAATGTTCGTATAGGGTTGCTCGCTGGCGTCGATATTAGGGCAGATCACCAATCTGGTGAACTGTTGTATCCACCGTTGTGTTGGTCGATTGCGAACGGTAACCGTTACCGGTACGTTCGTCCGCCACGGATTTCGCAGGGGATGGGTGTCGTAAGGAAGGTTTGAATGTCGAGTGCGCCGAAGAAGAAAGCGTTGATTACCGGGATCACCGGGCAGGATGGTTCGTACCTGGCCGAGTTCCTGTTGGCCAAGGGTTACGAGGTGCACGGCATCATCCGCCGCAGCAGCTCGTTCAACACCGAGCGGCTCGACCACATCTACCGTGACCCGCACGAGAGTGGCGCCCGTATGTTCCTGCACTACGGCGACCTCGTCGATGGAATGGGCCTGCGCGAGATCTTGACCCGTGTCATGCCGCAGGAAGTCTACAACCTCGGCGCCCAGTCGCATGTGCGCGTCAGCTTCGACCAACCCGTCTACACCGTCGCCAGCGATGCGCTGGGCACGATGAACCTGTTAGAAGCGATCCGCGACACCGGTCAACCGATGCGGTTCTACCAGGCCAGCAGTTCAGAAATGTACGGCAAGGTCGTCGAGACCCCGCAGACGGAATCGACCCCGTTCTACCCGCGCAGCCCCTACGCCTGTGCGAAGGTGTACAGCTATTGGCAGACGTTGAACTACCGCGAGGCGTATAACATGTATGCCTGCAACGGCATCCTCTTCAACCACGAATCCCCCCGCCGGGGTGAGACGTTCGTTACGCGCAAGATCACCCGCGCCGCGACGCGCATCAGGGAAGGTTTGCAGGATAAGCTGTTTCTTGGCAATCTCGACGCCAAGCGCGACTGGGGTTTCGCGGGTGACTACGTCGAAGCCATGTGGCTGATGCTACAGCAGGAGACGGCGGAAGATTACGTCGTCGCGACCGGTGAAACGCACAGCGTCCGCGAGTTCCTCGACGAAGTCTTCGGTCACCTTCAGCTCGACTGGAAGAAGTTCGTCGAGGTCGACCCGCGCTATTTCCGCCCCACCGAAGTCGACCTCCTCCTGGGCGACCCCGCCAAGGCGAAGAAGATCTTGAAGTGGGAACCCAAGGTCACCTTCAAGGCCCTGGCCAGCATGATGACCGAAGCCGACTGGAAACTCGCCAAACGCGAAAAGCTCGTGGCGAATTCGGAGAAGTAATTTGGGAGACGCGAAGGCGCGAAGGCGCGAAGAAAACGCGAAGGAAGATTAATTTTTGATTTTTTGCTTCGCGTTTCCTTCGCGCCTTCGCGACTTCGCGTTTCCGTTCTTAAAAACGACAGAGACGCAACCATGTCCATCCAAAAGTCAGATCGCATCATTGTCACCGGCGGGGCCGGGTTCTTGGGCTCGTTTGTTGTCGACCAGCTCAAGGTCAAGGGGCACACGGACATCATCGTTCCCCGACGGAAGGATTTTGATCTGACGACCGAGGCGGATGCTTACAAGCTTTACACGCAATTCAAGCCCGCGATCGTGCTGCACCTGGCTGCGGAGGTGGGTGGCATCGGGGCGAACCGAGACAATCCGGGCCGCTTCATGTTTGCGAACATGTCGATGGGCATGCACCTGATCGAAGGCGCCCGCAAGTTCGGGCTGAAGAAGTTCGTGCAAGTCGGGACGATCTGTGCCTACCCGAACCTCACGCCCGTGCCGTTCAAAGAAGAGAACCTGTGGAATGGTTACCCCGAAGTGACCAACGCGCCTTATGGCGTCGCCAAGAAGGCGCTGCTGGTCATGCTGCAGGCCTATCGCGAGCAGTACAAGATGGATGGTGTTTACCTGCTGCCGGTAAACCTGTTCGGCCCGCGCGATAACTTCGATCTGCACAGCAGTCATGTCATTCCGGCACTGATCCGCAAGTTTGTCGAGGCCCGCGACAAAGACGCCAAGCAGGTGACAGCCTGGGGCACCGGTAAAGCCAGCCGTGAGTTCCTGTACGTCGAGGACTGCGCCGACGGCATCATCCGCGCGATGGAATCCTACGAATCCCCCGAACCCATGAACCTGGGCAGCGGGCGCGAGATCACCATCAAGGACCTGACCACGCTCGTCGCCGACATCACGGGCTATCAAGGTGAGATCGTCTGGGACAGCACCAAACCCGACGGTCAGCCCCGCCGGTGCCTCGACGTGAGTCGGGCCAAGCAGGCGATCGGGTGGACCGCAGGGACGTCGCTGGAGGATGGCATGCGTAAGACCGTCAAATGGTTTGAATCGCATCGCGATTCGTTCACCGAGCGACGGTTTGAGACGACCAACGCGTGATTTGCGCGGTGTCCTGCCTTGACAGTTTGCCAACGGAAAGCCGCGTCGCTTCATTGGAACGTTCGGTTCAGAGCAATGGGTGACGAGTTGATCGTACGGATTGTAACGTCACCGCGCACAATCAACTGACGTTCGTCCATAAGTCTATCCTTGCCAAAGTCCTACGTCACGCAGCACTTATGGGGCGTTAAGACGAAGAGCATTCGACGAACCTGCCGATTGCACGGGTTACGCCATCCGGATGAGCCCGCTAAGTCTCGTGGTATATACCCAAATTCCCTTGACCTTCGTCCGCTACATTCCATAATCCGCCTGACCTCGTGGGTCGGCTTGTCAGCCGAGGAGGTCGTTTAGTGGGTGTCCAAGGTCGCTTTGGGGAACCGCAATTTTTAGGGAGTCTGGAAGATGGGTGCACAGTACAAAACAGCCGTCGTTTGTGGAGGTGGGGGATTTATTGGGGGTCACTTTGTGGCCGATCTGCTTTCCCGTGGCATCAAGGTCCGCGTCGTCGACGTCAAGCCGATGAACGAGTGGTATCAGGTCCACCCGGAAGCCGAGAACGTCGTCGCCGACCTGAACCTCAAGGACGCGTGCTTCGCGGCCGTCAAGGGACAGGAAGTCGTTTACAACCTTGCCTGCAACATGGGTGGGATGGGCTTCATCGAGAACAATAAGGGCCTGTGCATGATCAGCGTGCTGATCAACACGCACCTGCTCATGGCGGCTCGTGAACTCGGTGGCGTGAAGAAGTTCTTCTACGCCTCGTCGGCCTGCGTCTACAACGGCGACAAGCAGAAGGACAAGTCGGTCGAGCTCTTCCTGAAGGAAGAAGATGCCTACCCTGCCCTGCCGGAAGACGGTTACGGTTGGGAAAAGTTGTTCAGTGAACGCATGTGCCGCCACTTCCGCGAAGACTACAAGATCCCCGGCCGCGTCGCTCGCTTCCACAACGTGTACGGCCCGCTCGGCACGTTTGAAGGGGGTCGTGAAAAGGCCCCCGCTGCCATGTGCCGCAAGGTCATCGAAGCCAAGCTCTCCGGTAAGCACGAGATCGAAATCTGGGGCGACGGCAAGCAGACGCGCTCTTTCATGTACATCACGGACTGCCTCAAGGGCATCCACATGATCACGGACAGCGACACCTTCTGGGAACCGATCAACCTCGGTAGCGCCGAAGGCGTCACGATCAACACGCTCGTCGACATCGTCGAGGACATCGCCGGGATCAAACTGAAGCGCAACTACAACCTCGACGCCCCCAAGGGCGTCGCCGGTCGGAACAGCGACAACACGCTGATCAACAAGGTCTTCGGTTGGGAACCCAACACGAAGCTCCGCGACGGCATGGAAAAGACCTACAAGTGGATCTACGACCAGATGGCCGGTCGTCCACAGTACCGCAAGGCTTCCCCTGCATTGGCGGGTGCCCACTAGCGTCTGACGGGGGATAGTTTAGATTACAACACGCCCTCCTGATCAGACGATCAGGAGGGCGTTTTTCTATACACGAATGCCCGAGCAGACCATTCTCATCATCAGCCAGACCTTCTCGCCCGATCCCGCGGCAGTTGGACAGTATATGACCGAGGCCGCGATCGCGCTGGCCCGCCGGGGGCATCTAGTTCGGGCCTATGCATCGAGTCGTGGGTACGAGGACACGTCGCGCGTCTACGCGAAACGCGAGGACATGCAGGGTGTAGACGTCCGCAGGTTGTCGTTCTCGTCGTTCGGGAAAACATCGATCCTGACGCGCGTCATCGGTACGGCGTCCTTTCTGATCCAGGTCTTCGTCGTCTGCCTTCTCACCCCGCGACTGGCCGGCATTTTCTTCAGCACCTCGCCACCACTCGTCGGGTTTGCCGCAGCGCTCGCGAACATCATCCGCAGAGTGCCGATTGCGTACTGGGCGATGGACTTGAACCCTGACCAGTTGATCGCGATGGGGAAGATAAAGCCCAAGAGCTTCATCGCTCGAACGCTCGAAGCCGTCAATCGATTCATCCTCAAACGATCGAAGCTCGTCGTCGCGCTCGACCGGTTTATGGTCGACCGACTGCTGGCCCGCGGGGTACCGGAATCGAAAATCATCGTCGTCCCCCCCTGGCCGCTGGAAAGCTATCTTTCCACCGAAGCGGGTGAGAACCCGTTTCGCGTGCGGCATGGGCTCGTCGGCAAGTTCGTCATCATGTACAGCGGCAACCACAGCCCGGCGAACCCCCTTCGGACCCTGCTCGACGCGGCGGTGCGATTCAAAGACGACGATTCCCTGCAATTCCTGTTCGTCGGTGGTGGCAGTGGCAAGCGCGAAGTGGAGGCGGCCATCACCGAGCACGGGCTGACGAACGTGATGTCAATGCCCTACCAGCCCCTTTCGGAGCTGAAATACTCCCTGACGGCTGCCGACGTGCATGTCGTCTCACTTGGCAGCGAGATGGTCGGCATCATCCACCCCTGCAAAGTCTACGGCGCGATGGCGGCCGGCAAACCCGTTCTCTATCTCGGCCCGGCGACGTCGCACATCACCGACCTGCTCGACCAGCACGGTTTCGGTTGGAAGATGACCCACGGCCAAGTCGACGACGCCGTCGCGACCATCAATGAAGTCCGCCGGACCGACCCGGTCGAGCTCGCCCACCGGGGGGAGGTCGGTCAACGGGTGCTGCGGCAGACGTTGAGTGAATCGGAGCTGTGCGGACGGTTGGTCGAGGCGCTGGAAAAGGCGTTCGGTGTACCGGCCGCGCCATAAGCGATGGCCTTGATCGAGCTCTGTCGTGATACGGGCCTCCGGCCCGTGAATTTGCGAACCACCATCACCCGCTGGAGGCCCGTGTCACTTCGGAAGCGCGGTCGCTTGCTGTACGTTGGACCGTTATCAACCCCATCGCACAGAAATCGTCGCCATGGTACGTTTCCCCTATGCTCGCACGCTTGCTCATCCTGTCATTGGCCCTTCTGGCCAATATCGGTTGCGACAAAAACGTCTATGAAGCGACCAACCGCCCTCGGCACACGCCGTTGGATGGAACGGCCGTCGACCGTCCGCTACAATGCGATAGGTCGTCGTAGCCGTTGCACCCACCGACCCTTGCGGAGGTTTTCAACATGATCAAGCACCGAATGGGCTCCATCGTCGCTGTCGCAATCGTCTTGGCCACTGGGCCGGTGTTGGCCGACACGCTCGTCATCAGTTCGACCGGGCAGGGCGCGGGCATTCCGAACAACAACGTGAAGGTGCTGGGCATCGACGGGGACGAGATCAAGTTCCGCACGTCCAACGGGAACGAGACGTCGCGGCCGTTGTCGCAGGTGACGCAGATCACGCTCGATGACGAGCCGGCGTTCAACGCCGCGGAAGAAGCGTACCTTGCGGGTGATTTTTCCAAGGCTGCCGACGGGTATTCCAAAACCTTCAAGGCGACGAGCAAGGAATGGCTCAAGGACCGCTCGGCCCAGCGGCTTGTTGAGGCGGCGGGCAAGGCTGGTCGCTTTGACGCCGCCGTCACCGGGTTTGTCGCGCTCGTGGCACGCAGCCCCGACCTCGCCGCTGCGAGCAAACCGCAGTTGCCCGATGGCAAGAGTTCCTTCCTCGACTCAGCCGTCAAGGAAGTTGAAACGGGCCTGAACGATTCGAAGCTGAAGAACGAACAGAGAATCCTGCTACTCAGCTTCCTGCTCGAATTGCAGCGGGGTCGTGGTGACAACAAAGCTGCCGGTGAAGCCGCAGAGCGATTACTGAAGCTCAGCGCCGGCGACGCCTCCAACCCCGCCGCCGCTGCGGCATTGGCCGACCTGAAGATCAACCTGGCCGCACTGGCGTTGGACGAGAAGAATTACGCCAAGGCATTGACTGAGATCGAACAGAACCGCGCCATCTTCAACGAGTCGGCCCAGCAGGTCGAAGCGCTCTACATCATCGCCCGCGCCCAGGAAGGTCAGGCGGCTGGCAAGGCCGACGAAAAAACGCTCAAGGATCTCGGCCTGGCGTACATGCGCGTCGCAGCCCTCGGTAAAGAAGTGCCCGGAGCCCCGCGCGTCGCCGAGAGCTTAGCTAAGACCGCGTCCATCCTCGAACAACTGAAAGAGCCGGCCCAGGCGCGTGACCTGTACCAGCAAGTCGCAAGCGCCTACCCCACCACCCCCGCCGGCGCCGAAGCCAAGGCCGCGGTGGAACGAATGGGGACAAAGTAAGGATGAAAAAGAAGGATGAAGGATGAAATAAGACGTTTCGACCTTTAGCCTTTCCCTTTCATCCTTCATCCTTCTTTTTCATCCTTACCTTTTCACCCTTCATCCTTACTCACTCATGTACCATTTCATTCGCGACCACAACAAGAAGTTCATGGCCATCTTCGCCGTCGTCCTCATGGTGGCATTTTTGCTGCCAGCGGGCTTCCAGCAGATGACGAGCCGAGACGATGACGCCGTCCGCACCTACATGGGGGACACCCCGATCACCGTCGGTGACATCCGCAGGGCCAGCAATGCGTGGGACATCCTGAACCAGGAAGTGCAGGCAATCACCAGCTTTGGTGAGACCGTGCCACTGCTGGTCACGCTGGGCAATCCCGCTCCGTCGAAGCTTATTCCACTGATGCAAGGTCAACGACCTCAGTCGGTGTCGCAGATGTTGCCGGCGCAGTTTGTCGGGAATCCAACGACGTTCATGCTCTTGTGGAAGGAAGCGCAGGCCGCGGGCATTCGTGTGTCCGACGAGCGGCTCGACGAGATCATGGCGATGAAGTCGGACATCGTGATCCGCAAGGAGATCGACCCGCGCTCCCTGCCTGCGGTGCGTGAGGCAATTCGCGACTTCCTGATGGTGCAGGCGTCCTACGCCCGCGTCAGTGATGCCGCCAAGGCATCGGAACCGCTGCGCCGGCGCGCGATGGCCAGTCGCTGGGTGCGCATCAGTGCCGACATCGCGTCGTTTGACGCTGCGCCTGCGGGTATCCCGACCACCGCAGCGACCGGCACGACCGCGCCGTCGGACGACCGGTTGAAGGCGCATTTCGAGAAGTATGCCGATCAGTTGTCAGGCGCGGTGTCGGAGACGAACGCACTCGGTTTCGGTTATCGCGTGCCGGACCGGGTGAAGCTTCAAACGCTGGCGATCACGAATGATCAGCTGAAGTCCGCCGTTGAGAAGTCGCGCACACCACACCAGTGGAACGTGGAGTCGGTCAAGTATTTCTATAACAACCCATCCGAGTTCCCCGACGCCAGCGTGACGCCGACGTCCCTGCCGACCGACAGCAGTCCGTTCGACCTGCGGACGCCAGTTGCGACCACCGGGCCGACCACGAAGCGTACGTTTGACAGCCTGACGGCCGACCAGAAAAAGCAGGCGATGGACCGTGTGCTGGCGCCGGAGATTGCGGCGCTGTCGACCAAGATCACCGCGTACATCAACGACCGGTTCAGCAGGGATTACGTTGCCGCCAAGCCCGCAACCCAACCGACGACCGGGCCGGTCGCGTCACCGACGACGCTGACCTACATGACCTACGGCTACCTCGAAGGCGTCGCTGGCGACGTGCAGAAGCAGTTCGGCGTGCTACCGAGCGTCGCCGACCACGGCAACTGGCTGGACGGCACGGGCGTCGGCCTCTTGCCGGGCATCAGCATGGCGGGCACGCAGACGGGCACGGCATTCCCGCAGGCCGTTTTCCGCGCGCAACCGTTCGTCGACGGACAAGCGACCACCGGCGCTCGCCCACGGTTGCACGAGTTTTCGTTACCGTTGCAGGACTTCAGTGGGGGTTTGTACTACTTCCGGTTGACCGGTGCCGACCGCGCGCATCGCCCGACGTCAATGGACGAGGTCCGCCCGCAAGTCGCGATTGATCTGGCCCGTCAGGACGCCGCCGATACCGCCGTCACCGCCGCCAAAGCCTTGCTGACCGAAGCAGCCAAGTCCGGCTTCGGCCCTGCCGCGACGACCGTGGGCAAGCCGGTTGTCTCTGTCGGCCCGTTGGACATGACGGGCTATTCACCAGTGCTCGGCTTGGACATCCCCGACGCCGACCGCACCCCCTTCTTCCGTGGGCTGGGTCAGATTCTTTCGTCAGCCACGCGCGACCCTGCCGGTAAGCCCTTGGGCACGATCCTGTTACCGACGTCGCGCAAAGTGCTGGCCGTTAACATCACATCGGCCCCACTGGAGTTACCGACCGATGAAACCTTCACCGCCGAGCAGATCACCACGTCTGCCACAGAAAGCGATTTGAACACGATCGTGCAGGCAGATTGGTTCTCCTTCGACGGCGTGTCGAAGCGCGTGAACTACAAAGGTGAGAAACCCGAGCAAGGCGGGATGTGATCCCTCCGGCCCCATCTCCCCCGCGTACCCACGGTATGTCCGGGATAGGGCTGGGGTGAGGGCGTGTGGTCCATTCGAAATCACCCTTACTCAACCTCTCCTGGAGTGCCGGGAGAGGAGCCAGAGAATGACCCAGCAGTTTGGCGGTCCTTACTCCGACCTTTCTGTCGGTAGTGCCCCCGTAAAAAAGGTTTGATTCGGACTGCCGGCCGTCTATACTTCAAAGACTCCGGAGTGCTCGTTCGTGCGTCCGTCGGCTGACGACCGGCCTCACCGCGATCCGCAGCACGCTGCAGAACCGTTTTTCTCCGCACGAAACGCGGGAGCCTTGAACCAGGCATCCCCCGTCACCCCGGAAAACGGCAACCATTGATTATCTAAGCAGTTGGCGTAACGCCAGCAATTGACCGTGCGCTCGTGGGCTCGCCATTTAGGTGGCTAGCATCTGTAGCGCCCCGAGATGCACGGAGACAGTTCGAGAGAGGGCACCATGATACAGTCACACGAAGATCGGATGAACGACCTGCTGTCGATGCAGACCCGCGTCGGCGCTGGTGAATTCATGTACGACGACGCGATCGGCAAAGACGCCTGCGGCATCGGTGGCATCGCCGCCAAAGATGGCAAGGCGACCCGCAAGATCGTGGAACAGGCCCTCGAAGCCCTCAAATCCCTCGAACACCGTGGTGGCATTTTCGGTGAATCGGGTGACGGCGCCGGCATCCTCATGCAGATCCCGCGCAAGCTCTTTACGCGCGAGATCAAACGCCTGGCCAACGTCGACCTGAAGGACGAACAGGTCCTCGTCGTCGGCACGTTCTTTATTCCCTTCGAACCCAGGAATTTGCTCGGTGAACTCAAGGCGTTCGTCGAAAGCGAACTGCGCGATGCGCCAGTGAAGATCCTCTCCTGGCGCGAAGTGCCCACCCAGCCGACCAAGATCGGCCCTGAAAGCCGCGCCAGCATGCCGCAGATCTGGCAGTTGCTGCTGACGAGCGACATCGCACAAAGCGACCTGGAATACTGGACCTACAAGTTCCGCATTCGGCTCGAAAAGGGCTTCCTCGACCGCAAGTGGACCGGCGTGTACATCCCGGGCATCAGCAACCAGATGGTGATTTACAAGGGGCTGCTGACCAACCCCCAGCTCATCGAGTTTTACGACGACCTGCGCGACCCGGACCTGGAAACCGGCCTTTGCCTGTTCCATCGGCGGTTCAGCACGAACACCTTTCCAAACTGGGCGCTGGCGCAACCGTTCCGAATGTTGGCGCACAATGGTGAGATCAACACGGTCAGTGGCAACCGCCAGGCGGTCGCGGCGTTCGCACCGCAGATTTTGCCGGATGTCGATCGTGAGCACGCGCTAGCCAAGGGCATGAGCGACAGCGCATCGCTTGACCAGTGGCTGGAACACCTCGTCCGTCACGACCACTCGATCTTGCGCGCGATGCGCATCAGTGTCCCACCAAGCTGGCTGAGCGAGCCCGAGAAGTGGGACAAGGGCGCGCACGACCTGTTCACCTATTACACCCGCGCCTACGGCACGCTCTGCGCCTGGGACGGTCCCGCCGGTCTGATGGCGACGGACGGCCGGTACCTCATCGCGGGTGTTGACCGCATGGGTCTGCGCCCCGTCCGCTGGTCGATCGACACCCAGGGCAACCTGTTCGTCTCGTCCGAGTCGGGTACGTTCGGTCACAAGCCCAACGAGATCGTCCTTCAAGGCCAATTGCAGCCCGGTGAAATGATCACCATGGACACGAAGACCGGGCAGTTCATCGACAGCAAGGCGTTCGTCGCCAAGGTCGTCGAGGAAACGGAAGCCGAGCTGGGCGCGATCGACGAGATCAACGCCGCCCAGATCCTCGTCCCTACCGCCTTCGGGTACAGCGAGTCCGCGAGCAAGGCCGCGACGGCTTTGGAGGAAAAGAGTGGTTTAGAGCTCAACCAGCTCCTGATCGCGCACGGTTGGGACCTCGATCGTGTGCAGTTCGTCAAAGACATGGCCCAGCACGGTAAGGAACCCCTCGGCTCGATGGGCTTCGACCGTGTGCTGTCCGTGCTTTCCAATGAACACCTGACGCTCTTCAAATATTTCCAGCAGATCTTCGCCGAGGTCACCAACCCACCCATCGACCCCTATCGCGAAGGCGCTGCGATGGACCTGACGGCGTACATCGGTCGCCGACCGCGCCGGCGCACCGAGAAAAACTCTCTACCACCCCGCCAGGCCGAGCTGAGCATCCCGGTGCTGACCGATGCCCAGGTCGACGAAATCATGCAGATGGAAGTGCTCGGCCCCGCGGTGGTGCCGGCGGTCTACGACCTCAGCAAGGGTGTCGAAGGGTTCAAGGCCGCTTTAGAAGAGCTCAAGACCCGCGTTGAGAAGGAAGTGCACGCTGGCAACAGTGTCATCTTCATCAGCGATCGCGAGGCATTCTTCGAGAAAAACGGTGTCGTCCCCGCGCCGATCCCCGCGATCATCGCGCTAACGGTCGCCGACGGTCACCTGCGCAAGCTCGCGTTGCGCGACCGCTGCTCGATCGTCATGCAGTCAGGTGAAGTGCAGGAAGGTCACGACGTCTGCGTGCTGCTCGGCTTCGGCGCCGACGCCGTCCACCCGTACATGATCCTGCGGCTGGCGTACGAGGGCGTCGTCTATCGCGACAAGGAACTCAAGCAGGACGTCAACATCACCCCCGAAGAGGCGATGGAGAACGTCTACCATGCGCTGGACGACATCCTCAAGAAGGTCTACAGCAAGATGGGCATCACCACGACCAACGGCTACCGCGACGCGCGGTTGTTCGAGGCGGTGGGCCTGGGGTCGGAACTGACGGAACTGATCGGCCCCGTCGTCAGCCGCATGGGGGGCATCGGCATCGCCGAGCTGGTCGAGGACAATGTCGACCGCTGGAAGCGTGCGACCGAAGTCCGCGAGCTGCGCAAGAGCATGGACTATCGGATGTTCAACCCGATCGTCCGCAAAGCGATGCAGGCCGCATACGAAACCGGCTCGCAGGACAAATTCGAGAAGTTCGCCGACCTGGTCAACAGCCGCCCACCCACACTGCCGCGCGATTTGATCGCGATCAAGTGGGACCAGGTCAAAGACCTCGTCGGTCCTGAACTGCGCTCCGACGAAGTCGAAAGCGCCTCTCACATCATCGCCAAGCGCTTCCGTGGCGCTGCGATGAGCCACGGCGCGCTGACTCGCGAGGCGGTCGAGTGCATCGCGATCGCGATGAACGAGCTGGGCGCCCGTTCCAACAGTGGTGAGGGTGGCGAAGACCGTTCGCGCAACAAGGGTGGCGACAAGGAACACGCGCGCAGCCCGATCCGCCAGATCGCGTCGGGCCGGTTTGGGGTCGACAGTGAATACCTCGTCAACGCCGACGAGATCCAGATCAAGATCGCCCAGGGTGCCAAGCCCGGTGAGGGTGGTCAGTTGATGGGCAAGAAGGTGACCGTCGAGATCGCCAAGAACCGGCACGCCAAGCCGGGCACGGATCTGATCTCACCCCCGCCGCACCATGACATTTACTCGATCGAAGACTTGGCGCAGCTGATCTACGACGTGAAGTCAATCAAGCCGTCACTCGAAGTGTCGGTGAAGCTCGTCGCTGTCCACAACATCGGCACAATCGCGGTCGGTGTCGCTAAAGCCGGTGCGGACATCATCGAGATCGACGGCATGTCGGGTGGCACCGGCGCCGCGTTGGCATCATCCAAGGAACACACCGGTCTGCCGGTCGAGATGGGCCTAGTGGAAGTTCATCAGGCGCTGACGATCAACGGCATGCGTCATGCCGTCCACCTCGCTTGTGGTGGTGGCAACAAGACGGGTCTGGACATCATCCGCATGGCGATGCTCGGAGCCGAAATGTTCGTCTTCGGGCAGACGCTGATGGTCGCCGAGGGGTGCGTCATGTGCCGCACGTGCCACATCCCGCGCTGCCCGACGGGCGTCGCGGGTTACCAGGGGCCGTTCAAGGGCGAGGTCGAACACATCAAGAACTACCTCAAGCAGGTCGCCTTTGATGTCAACAAGCTGCTCGCCAAGCTCGGCGCGAAGCGCCTGGACGACATCGTCGGTCGCACCGACCTGCTGGAAAAGCTCGACAGGCCCGGCCGGGCCGGGAAGCTCGACTTCACACGCATGCTCGTCAACATGCCCAAGGACAAGGCCCCGACGTGGGGCCATACCGGTGAAATTGCTCGCCGCAAGGTGCAGCAGAAGACCGAGAGCCTCAACGCCAGGCTCGCCGCTGCCTGTGGTGACGCGATCGAGAGTGGGAAGGACGTCGAGCTGTTCTACAACATCACCAACTACGATCGCAGTGTCGGCGCTCGCATCGCCGGCATGATCGCCGAGCGCTGGAAGCTCGAAGGCATGCCCAACGCGGGCTTGGCCAGCCTCAAGTTCCGCGGTCATGCCGGTCAGAGCTTCGGTGTCTGGACGATGACCGGCATGGAGCTAACGCTAGTCGGCACCGCGCAGGATGGTGTCGGCAAGGGCCAGTCGGGTGGCATCATCGTCGTCCGCCCGGACCCCGAGTCGGCGTTCGACCGGGACATGTCCAGCGTGGTGGGCAACAACGTCTGCTTCGGCGCCACGGGTGGCCGCTGCTACATCGGGGGCCGGGCCGGTCAGCGCCTGGGCATCCGCAACAGTGGCGCGACGATCGTCGCCGAGGGCGCGGGCAAGTACGCCTGCGAGTACATGACGCAAGGCCGGGCCGTCATTCTCGGTCGGACCGACAACGAGATTGGTTCGGGCATGACCGGTGGTGAAGCCGTCCTCTACGACCCCGACGACGCCGCCCCGCGTCGCGTGCATAGCAAGAGCGTCGCGTTCACATCAATGACCTACCAGGACTTCCAGTGGCTACGCCCCCTGCTCGGCGAGTACGCCACGATGACCGACAGCGAAAAGGCCAAGCAGATCCTGGCCAACTGGAGTGAGTGCCGCCGACACTTCAAGAAGCTGATCCCCGTCGCCGAGGCGAGAAAGCTGGAAAGCTTCGTGACGACGGGCGCGAACGCGGGGTAAGCGAAATGGGCACTGAGCTGCGGACGGACGACTACGTTTCGTCCGCAGCCTCGCCCCACACCTGTTTGAGCGGGATGACCAGACCTGCGAACAGCGCCGGTCGCACCTCGTCGTTGTTGCGGCCCATGGAATCAGCGCGATACGCTTTGCCGTCCAGCACCAGACATTCCAACGACTTCTCGAACCGGTCGAGAATCCAGTAGTTCGGCACCCGCGCTTCGGCGTACCAGGCGCGCTTGGTCGTGCGATCGTGCGTGCCGTGACCGGGACTGACCGATTCGACGATCAACGTGGGCGGCACGAGCAGCCGGCCATACGTCAACTTCGATGAGCGGCGTCCACCGCGAGCCTTGTTCGCTTCGCGCTGACGGGCGCGGTCCGATTCGGACATGTAGGTCATGTCCGTTCGCACAACGCGCGTCTCGGAAAGAATTAGATCGTCCTCATGAGTAAAAACCGGATTCTGTCCCATCGCCTCCAGGTGCCGTTCGACAATCCGACGAAGCAGACTCAAAGCGACGTTCCCATCAAAATTTGCGGGCGGCATCTGCGTTAGTACCCCCTCAATGATCTCGTACTGGCCGTCGTTCCAGGCGCGCTCAAACTCCTCGTCTTCGAGGTCCGCGGCGGCCCACCCCAGTGTGCCCGGTTGAAAGGACTTCGCGTATGGTTCGACTGCCAGCGTCATACGCTCTCATTATCGCATCGCTGAGCGATCCCGCACCAGCAAAATCATCCTCGCCCGTACATCTTTCGCGTCGCGACGAACGCTGCGTCGACTGCGGGCCAGTTGACGACGTTCCACCAGGCCTTCACGTACGCGGCACGCTGGTTCTGGTGCTTCAGGTAGTACGCGTGTTCCCACACGTCCAGCGGCAGCAAAGGTGCGGCACCGGGGATCAGGCGCAGGTCTTGATCGCCGGATTCAGTGACGACGAGCGTGTCACCGACCGGTTCGTAGGCAAGGATCGCCCAGCCACTGCCCTTCACACCCGTCGCGACGCTGGTGAAGTAGCTTTTGAACGCCGCGAACGAGCCGAAATTCTTTGCCAGCGCCTGACCGATCGCGCTGTCGGCCGCGGGGTCACCACCGGCGTTGGGAGCCATCGTCGCCCAGAAGACACTGTGCAGAATGTGACCCCCGGCGTTGAAACTGACGTTCCGCTGAAGGCCGGCCAACTGCTCGGGGTTCGGCTCGGCACCACCGGCCCGCAGGTCGGCCAGCGCCTTGAGCGTCTTGTTCAAGCCGTCCACATACCCCTGATGGTGCTTGCCATGATGCAGCTCCATCGTCTGGCGATCGATGTGCGGTTCGAGCGCCTCAAACGCGTATGGCAACGGGGGTAGGGTGTACTTCCCGTCCTTAAATCCCGCGCCGATCACCTGCGCGACGGGTGACCCCGAGTGGGCCGCATCGACGACGGGCGCAGCGCCCGCCTCCTGCCCCATCGCTCGACCGGTCGCAGCCATCACCCCCACCATCGCCAGCGCGGGGGCCGTCTTCATCAAAAGGTCACGTCGGGTTGGTTCGGTCATTTCAAATCTCCTTTAATTGTTCACGCGACGGTATCGCGATCGTTGCGGTTAGGGAGGGGAGAATCTGGAAATTCGACTTGAAGCCGCGGAAAGGGCTAAGCAGGACGGCGAGCAACCTCCCTCTCCCCCGTGTAATCGCTGTAATGCCCGGAAGAGGGGTTAAAACCGGCATTGTCCGAGGTCGGCGCATAAAAAAAGAAACCTTCCACCGTGGCAGGGGAAGGTTTCTTGTGTTTCGTGGCCTAAGTTGGAGCCAGGCCCAAAACTGTTAAGGTGATTTGGTCTTACCAGACCCTTCAGACGCCGGAACTGGGAGAGCCACGTGTCCGGCAGGAGCTTACTCCCGAGCCTGGGAGTTCACTCCGAGAAAAAGAAGTTACTTCTTCTTCGTCGTCTTCTTGGTCGTCTTCTTCGTGGCCTTCTTAGCGGTCTTCTTCATTGCCATGGTGAACGTCACCTCCTTTCCTAGTATACAAATTTACGTATCCCCATTTTCACAGTCAATGACTTTTTTCAATTGGTACTGCGTTTTTCGCAATAAGAGGCTGATTCACCGCAGAGACGCAGAAGACGCGGAGAAGATTTTAACGAGCAAGAGGGTGTTGATAAGTCGATCGGAAGTTGTCGAACAAGATCAATTGATCACGCGCGAAGCGCTCCTGCTCCTCTCCCGGCACGCCGGGAGAGGTCGGGTGAGGGTGATTGGGAACGACGAAAGATCCATGATGTACGCTTGCGTCTTTGCGCTGAGTTGCGAAGACGCAAGCGACATTCGAAGTTCTGCTGCCGCTCGAAATCACCCTCACCCAGCCTCTCCCATGCGTACATGGGAGAGGGGCAGGAGCGTCGACCAACGCTTTGAGCGACTCCGTGCTTCCGTGGTCAATCTGCCGCTTCTCCCGTAGAATCCGCGCTGAAAGCTCTGCGAAAGGATCTTCATCGTGTCCGCCAAGCGACCTTTGGTCTTCATCGTCCGGGATGGGTGGGGCAAGAACCCCGACGTCTCCCGCAACGCGTCCAACGCCGTGTATCTTGCCAAGCATCCGGTGCACGATCGGCTGCTGACCGAGTACCCCAATGCGATGATCGCCACGAGCGGGTTCGACGTGGGGTTGCCCGAAGGGACGATGGGGAACAGTGAGGTCGGTCACCAGAACATCGGGGCCGGGCGCATCGTCGACCAGGAGTCGGTGCGCATCACCAAGCAGGTGCGAAACGGGGAGTTCAACGACAACCCCCAAATGAACGCCGCGGTGCAGAATGCCCTGAAAAATGGGAGTGATCTGCACATTTTCGGCATTGTGAGCGACGCCGGCGTGCACGGGCAGCTTGAGCACCTGTACGGGGTGCTGCGGCTGTGCAAACTGCGCGGGCTGACCAAGGTTTACCTGCACGCCTTCACCGATGGTCGCGACACCCCACCGAGCAAGGGGCTGGAGTTCATCCGCCAAACCGAAGAACAGATGGCGGCGATCGGTGTGGGGCAGATCGCGACGGTCAGTGGTCGATATTACGCCATGGACCGTGACAACCGTTGGCCGCGCGTCGAGAAGGCGTATCGCGCGATCGCGTTCGCCGACGGACCGCAGTTCCCCACCGCGACCGCGGCCGTCCGCAGCTATTACGACGTGCCGACCGCGCCGAACATGACCGGTGACGAGTTCGTCACGCCCTCGGTCATCGTCGACCCCGCGGGCAAACCCCTGGCAACCGTCAAGACCGGCGACTCTGTGATCTTCTACAACTACCGGGGTGACCGCCCGCGCGAACTGACCAAGGCGTTCGTCCTCGACCAGTTCGACGGCTTCGACCGTGGACCGAATCTCGACCTCTACTTCGTCACGATGACCGCTTACGAGGTCGGTCTGCCCGTCCACGTGGCCTATCCCAAGCCACCAAAGATGACCAACATCCTGGGTGAATACCTCTCCAACCTCGGCTTGAAGCAGTTTCGCTGCGCCGAGACGGAGAAGTTCCCGCACGTCACGTTCTTTTTCAACGACTACCGCGAACCCCTCTTCCCGGGTGAGGACCGCCAGATTATCCCGTCGGCGACCGTCAGCACGTACGACCAGATGCCCGAGATGAGCGCCTACGGCATCGCCGACGAGACCGTCAAGCGCATCGAATCGGGCCTGTACGACCTGCTGGTCGTCAACTTCGCCAACTGCGACATGGTCGGTCACACCGGTGTGCTCACCGCTGCGGTGAAGGCCGTCGAGCACACCGACATCGTCGTCGGCCGACTGCTGGAAGCCACCCGCAAGGCCGGTGGCATCGCGATCGTCGGCGCCGACCACGGCAACTGTGAACAGATGACCGACCCTGAAACCGGGCACCCCCACACGGCCCATACGACCTTCCCGGTCGAATACTTTCTGGTCGATGATCGATTAAAGGGCAAAACGATGCGATCAGGCCGATTGGCCGACCTGGCCCCCACGGCACTGGCGATGATGGGCCTGACGCCACCGGCGGAGATGACGGGACGGTCGTTGATCGACTGAACGCGGAAATGACGAACGAATGACCAAGGCAAGCCATCGGTCATTGGACCTTGGTCATCGATTGGTCATTCTGATAGGACTATTCTGGCTTCGCGCCGCCCTACTCCACCTGTCGCGGTTCCTCTTCCATCTCAACCTGCCCCTCGTCTTCCACCTCAATATGCATCAATTCGTCCGCTGCGGCGTCGGGGTCGTCGTTGAAGACGGGTTGGACTTCGTCATCGATCACGTCGGCGTCCTGGTCGGGCTCAACTTTCTCGTCGATCAGGTTTTCGGGCATCTTGGATCGCTCGACACCGGGGTCGCCTAGAAAATCGTTGCCGGCGCCCTTCATCACGTTCGGACTCTTCGGATCGAACATTCCCTGGGTCATGTGATCTCCTTTTGGGTCCAGTCAATCGGTGCGTAAGACATGGTGATCGCGATTACGGTTGGGCCCGCTATTGTCTTCCCAGCAGCACCCTGCGTACGATCGCTCGCCCGCTGACTCATTATTTAAGCGTACACCCATATGCCAGACCTGACCACTCCAATCTCAGATATCCGCAGCGCCAGTTGGGAACACCGGTTGCGCTTCATGGTCGACATGATGAAGAGCATCTCGACCCACACCGACCCGCAGCAGATGGTCGCGGCGTACGGTGAGTACATGCAGCAGATCCAGCGCATCGACCGCAGTGTCTCACTGTCGCGCCGCAACCTGGCACATCCGCTCGTCAGCATCACGCGCAGCACGATGTGGACCGGCCCCGTCAACCCCTGGCGTGAAAAGACCAAACTGCCGATCATCGACCGCGGCATCTTCAGCGAGCTGATTTACAAGGACGAACCGACGATCATCGATGAACTCAACGTCGACCCCTCCGACCCGGCTTACGAGTATTTCCACGGCATGGGCTCGGCCATCGCGCTGCCGTTGTTCGACAACGGTCACGCGCTGAACATGGTCGTCTCGATGCGGAAGGAACCGCGGTCCTATTCTCACGACCTGCTGCCCGAACAGGTCTGGACGAGCAACCTGTTCGGCCGAGCCACCCACAACCTGGTCCTGCGCGACGAACTCAAGAGAGCACTCGACGCCGTCGACCGCGAGCTGCGCACCGTCGCCGACATTCAGCAGGAATTGCTTCCCCACAAGCTGCCGTCGATGAAGACGCTGGAATTGGCCCCCCATTACGTCACCAGCAAGTGGGCCGGTGGAGACTATTACGACTTCATCCCCATCGGTGACGACCGCTGGGGCATTTTGCTCGCCGACGTCAGTGGTCACGGTACGCCCGCAGCGGTCTTCATGGCGCTTACGCACTCGCTGGCCCACACCGCCCCCAACCCCGGTGACCCCGCGGCGTTCATGCGGTGCGTCAACGAGCAACTCTGCCGGCGATACACGCATGACACCGGTCGGTTCGTCACCGCGTTTTACGGAGTGTACGACGACCGCACCCGCACGCTCACTTACACCAACGCCGGTCACGGCCCCCCGCGCCTGCGCACCGCTACCGGTGTCGTCCGACCCCTGGGGCAGCAGCGTTCCGTCCCATTAGGCATCGATTTCGAAGAACGTTTCGTCGTCGAGAAGCACACCTTCTCGCCTGGTGACACCATCGTCCTCTACACCGACGGCGTGACCGAAACCCGTGACAACACCGACGAACTCTTCGGCACCGACCGTTTAGACGCCGCCGTCGCACAAATCGACACCGACGCCGCCAACACCGTCGCGATGATTCTTGAAGCCGTCGACAAGTTCAGGGTCAATGTCGTCCAGAACGATGACGTGACGCTGCTGGTCGCCAAGGTGAAGTGAGTGAGAGTGAGAGCAAGAATGATAGCGAGAGCGTTATCGCCGTAATGTCATCCCGAGGGGAGCGGAAGCGACCCGAGGGATCTCGACTTGGCAGGACCGTTAATACGATCGAGATCCCTCACGTCGCTACCGCTCCCTTCGGGATGACAGGTTGCGGCACTGACCAAGTTTCACCGCGACTCCTTCAACGCCTTCGCCTTCCCGACCAACTCGACAAACTCCGCGCGATAGCCCTGCTTGTCCTCACCCTTGCCTTCGACCGCCATCTCCGCAACGGCAGTGAGGGTGGTGGTGCCTTTGTGGTGGGAATCGCGCAAAATCATCCCGTACGACGCCACCGCAGCAGCGAACTTGAAGTCCGGGCTCGCCTTCGCAAACGCCGCCCCATCATCGACCACCGGGAACTCGAGCAGCTTGCTCGTCCCCTGCTCGAGTGGTGCATCGGGGGCCTTGTAGGGAAGCTTCAGGTTCATTAGTTCCTCATTCATCACCCGGCGAACGGTTTCTTCTGGAATCGGTTGATACTTCAGCGGATCAACTCCCGGCGTAGTCGTCGGTGACTCCACCCCGGTCGGCACCACTTCATACAACGCCGTCACGGTATGCCCCGCGCCGATCTCGCCGGCGTCCTTCTTGTCGTCGTTAAAATCCTCCTTCGCGAGCATGCGATTTTCGTAACCAATCAACCGGTACGACCCCACCTTCGCGGGGTTGAACTCGACCTGAATCTTCACGTCCTTGGCGATCGTGACCAGCGTGCCGTTCATCTGCTCGACGAGCATCTTCTTCGCTTCACTTAACGTATCAATGTACCCGTAGTTGCCGTTCCCCTTGTCCGCGAGCTTCTCCATCGTCGAGTCTTTGACGTTCCCCATGCCGAGGTTACGTCGGGTGGCCATCGCCCACCACCCCTCGTCGGGCTGCCCGCCCGCACTCCGGGCAGCGGTCGGGCGAGGCGCGGAGGTCGTAACCGCAGGATGCACACAACCCGTTGCGCGTCCGTCGGTGACGATACACGCGTCGGTGAACGCACCGTATGACCGAGACGAGCGGGATGACGCCAGGCAACACCAGCACCCCAATCGGAATGACGACGTGCCAAGTCCGCAACGTTGCGTTCGGTCCAACCATGTCTCCGATTTTCCACGGATGACGACCTGTGTCGTCGAACACAAGCCCGCACTTACTGAACAACGGCTGACGCCCAGGTAATCCACGTGGGTAAGTTGCCCACCCGCCGGGCCGATATGGCAAGACCTCGAAGCTCGGCGCCTTCAACGTGAACGGGTCATTTGATCTAAACCCCTTCCAATCGCGAATGGTGACGGCCAACCCGCCCGCCGACGACTGGACAAACACAGCCCAAAAATCTAAGTCGTCACCAGTGACGGATCTATCCTTCCATTGGAACTGATCTACAACTCGGAAACTTCGGAGGCCTATTGCTGTCAATGCGATAGTGAACAACGTCAACGACACGTGGACGATAACGATGAGACAAGTAGCTATGCGACGACCTCGATCGCATCCTTTGGCTTTTTGGGAGCTTAGCTCGCGGCGGCCATAGTCCAACGCCAACAGCCGTCGCAACACAGAACGCATTAAACGCTGTGGCATAATAGTGGACCTAGGATGTCGGATTGGGAAAGACGTTGTCGATAGGATCCATTAAGCCTGAGGGCGAGTCATTGAATCCGTGCGCTGCGTCCGTAGCGATGATGTTTTCAATCAGCGCTGTGATCGCCGCCCTCGACGTATCTTTGCCGTTCCATTGTGCAATCAAGGCATCGATCTTGGAAATTACCAGCAAGATGTGCCGTTGCTCGTGGCCATAATTGCCCCGCCGATTAGCTTCGGCAGTATCGGGCGAAATGGTGATAACGGCGCTTAAGTTAACGGTCAACACTTGCTGCCCATTCACCGCGGACTCAGTAACGTCCCCGTTAAAATGGGTCTCGGCTTGGTTCTCCTCGTTGATGGAGGTGGCCACCCGCCACGCATGCTCCTTAGCGACGGGCTTCGTGCCCCACTGGACCGTGAACACCTGCTCGGCGATGTCCACCTTCTGCGTGGTCGCGTTCGTCGCCGGGGCGGTGGCGGGCGGGGCGGCCAGCAGATAGCTGATGCCCGGATCCGTGATTGTCACGAAGGCGGTTTCTACGCCCTCGTCGATTGAATCATCGATCGGCGTGATGTTCAACGTGTTCGTCGTCCCGACGCTGACGGTTGTCGACGCTGAGTAGTCCGTGTCCTTGATCGCAGTACCCGAGAACGCCACCGACACGTCGATCGGCGTCCCTGTGTCACCACCGGTTCGCGTGATGGTAAAGGACGCCAAGTCGGCCGTCTCGCCAGTCGCCGTTTCTGTTGCCGTCGAGTCCGTCGCCGCAATTGTGACCACCGGTGCGTCGTCTTTGATCGTGCCGGTCCAAACACCCGGGTCGGTGCTGGGTGGGTTCCAATACCCGTACTCGATCGTGTAGCCCGTGCCCGGTTGCATCGTCAACACAACCGTCTCGTCCCCCTCGACGACGTTGTCGGCGTGCGTGTCGATCTCGATGAACCCGTGCGCGTAGGGATACGTGACCGAACTCAACGCCACCGTGCCCGACACCGGCTCGAAGTCCTTGTTCGTCCCGCTCGACGTCGCGGTGCCGCCGACCGTGTACGAGACCGTCGGCGGGTTCAGGTAGTCGAGGCCGATGTAGAAGACCTCGACCTGCTTGGTCGTACCCTCGGCCACGTCGTTGGCCGACGCGACAAACCAGACCTGCCCGGCCAACAACCGGCGTGGTTCCAACGCCTCGGCCGCGAACAACGGTGGCGAGCTGGCGCGGCGCTGGGGACGACTCGGACGACGAGGGAACGGAGACAGAGAACTATTCACGACCCACCTATACTTTCGTGACCAATCGATTTGATGCGGGAGAAAAACCACCCTTATCCCGCCCAAGTAGAACAGCGCGACACCAATCGACTACACCATGACTATGACGCGCATCACCGAGGAAGCAACGGAAAAATAAATTTATCGTTTGCCGATCCCCGACGACCGCTTAGGGCAACGCTTAGTCGAATAGCGTCATCCGACCCTCCTTGCGCTTCGCGTCCAGCGACTTGTTGCGACAAACCGTGTAAAGCCAACCGGCTAAGTTCCCGTTGGCCTCGGTGGGTGGATGGTGGCAGAACGTCAAAAACGTCTCCTGCACCACATCGCGGGCCAGTTCGTGCGAACGAACAAACCGCAGCGCGTACGCGAGCAATGGCCGTTCGTACCGATCGATCGCAACACGGATGTCGTCAGCCATCGGGCTTTCGATTCTCTGAAGTTCAGTGGGACCGTCATTGGTATAACGGACGAGGGGAAGATTCCTTAGAAAGAATGTTTGAAGCGTGTGGAGTGCCCCTCTCCCCTGTACGAATGGGAGAGGTTGGGTGAGGGTGATTTGGAGGGGCAGGAACCTTTCGATATTCGCTTGCGCCTTTGCGCTTCCAGTGTGGGGAGTCGCCAAGACGCTAGCGAAAGCCAAAGCTGTTTGACGCTCGAAATCACCCTCACCCAGCCTCTCCCGGAGTGCCGGGAGAGAGGCAGGAAAATGCTTGCCTTTCTCCAAACATTATGCTAACATTGGTTCGATGAACGCGCGCGGGGGTTTTGTTCGGACGAACGTAAGCGATGAGGGGACGCTGCGCGCTGGCGCGATGATTTGCCTGAGGTTTTCAGAGTGTTCAGCACACATGGACCGCCGTCGTTTCATGTCGGTTCGCGGTCGTTTGTATGTCGGTTACCTGTCGGTTTGGTCGGCATTCAATCGATCGAGTAGAAGATGCAAAACCTTATCAAATAGACATTTACGTACATTAGACTGGAGAGGGAGAGCCTCAAAACTTTTATTGTCGTCGCATGCCCGGTCGTGGCGGGTGGACCAAGGCCCAGCACCGATAGAACCTACTGTTGCCTCGTGCTATACTCGACTCGTGGCTGTAACCCTTTGGAGATTCGAACGATGCCCGGACAGACGATGACGGAAAAGATCCTCGCTAAGCACGCTGGCAAAGGCGCGGTTGTGCCTGGTGACAACATCTGGGTGGATGTAGACGTGCTGATGACCCACGACGTCTGTGGGCCGGGCACGATCGGCATTTTCCATGAGAAGTTCGGGCGCGATGCCAAGGTGTGGGACAAGGACCGGGTGGTGATCATCCCCGACCACTACATCTTCACGGCCGACCAGAAGTGTCACCGGAACATCCAGATCCTGCGCGACTTCACGAAGGAACAGGGGTTGAAGTACTACTACGACCCGGAGTTTGTGAAGGCCGAGGGAATGCCCACGCCTTATCGCGATCCTACTAAGACCAACTACAAAGGTGTCTGTCACAAGGCCCTGCCGGAAGAAGGTCACATCCGCCCGGGTGAGATCCTGCTGGGCACCGACAGTCATACGTGCACCGCTGGCGCGTTTGGGCAGTTTGCCAGTGGTGTGGGCAACACCGACGCTGCGTTCACACTGGGCACGGGCAAGACGTGG
>Ga0163144_10003935_pt1 | contig 33734 bp, 28 predicted proteins | sample OliLak19BULKMAT1_FD_123175 | JGI IMG/M metagenome (GOLD analysis project Ga0163144, IMG submission 123175) | Freshwater microbial mat bacterial communities from Lake Vanda, McMurdo Dry Valleys, Antarctica - Oligotrophic Lake LV.19.BULKMAT1 | ecosystem: Environmental > Aquatic > Freshwater >... | reverse complement strand
CCCGGCATGCTGAGCCAGGCGAACACCGGCCAGCCAAACAGCGACGGTTCGCAGTTCTTCCTGACGTTCGTGCCGACCCCGTGGCTCGACGGCAAGCACACGATCTATGGCGAGACCGAAGATGGTTTCGACGTGTTGAAGAAGCTCGAGGCCGCGGGCTCGCAGAGCGGCCAGACGAGCGAGACGCTGATGCTGGAGAAGGTGCTGATCCAGGTGAAGTGATTCTGTAGCTCGTGGAACACCAAGAGCCCTGTGGCGCGATGCGCTGCGGGGCTCTTGTGTGTTTGGTGCGGGGGGCACGCGGAGCATCCGGATTGACTCGCGAAAGGAGTTCCTGGAGAGGCCTCAACAGAAAGTTGAGAGGAGCCAATAACCGAAGCTAGTAGTCCATCTGGTCGAGTGTTGAATTCAACCGCCAAGCGTTCCATCGCCCCGCACTCTGGTAAGAGCCGTACACGCTACCGCCATACCAGACAGCAGATAGTCCGTACATGTATCCGGCGAAGCTAGCCTGTCCGCGGTGGTGGGCAATCGAGGCCGCGAGAGCCGAGAGCCCAACCGTAAGCAGCGTCGTCACACCGGCGGCGGGGTACCCGGCACGCCAATAGCCAGCACCCGGAATCAGACCGAGGACGGCCGCGCTGGCCGGACTCTTGGCTGGGATGGAGTGAAGGCGATCGAGCGCAATGCGAGTGGAGCGGTGAAGTGAATCCACCGAATAAGTCTGTTCCCACCATGCCCCAGCAGCGCGTTCGTCCCCGGCTGAAAGTTGAGCAATTCCAGTGAGGTAAGACACCTCCCCCAGAGCACGCGGATCGTGCTCGCTCAATTCGCGAGCGCGATCCAAGAGTCGAAGCGCGGCCGGGTTACGGTCGAGTCGCATCAGCGCGCGAGATGCAAGAACTAAGGAGACGGGCTCATCGAACTCGGAATCAGGGAAACTGATCACCCGGAGGCAGTCCTCGTAACGCCTGGAACGGTAGAGACACGACGCGGCTTTCGACTCAAACTCTCGGGCATCCGCGCGCTGCCCACCACGGCGGAGGCAAGACGCGGCGCGCAAGTACTCCACGCTGGCAGTGGATAGGTCTCCCTGAGCTTCCAGATATCTCGCAAACGCTGGAGCGCAGTTGTCAATATTCGTCTGACCGGACACTGGTCGAGGAATTGCTAGCAGGAAGGAAAGCAGGACGGTTCGCGAGAAGTTCAATTGGGTTCCCGCTCCGAGTTGGCGGGACCCGGGACTCGATCAATCGCACGGCCATCCCCAGCTATGGGGTAGTTCCAGAGATCATGGCCACAGCGGAGAATCCGGTCGGCCGACATGAGCGCCCCTCGCACAATCCCAAAACGAGTGCAGGCCTGGTTTCCATACTCGGAGCACGATGGCGACATCGGGCAACGCACGCCTCTCACTACTGCGGGACCACGCTGGTAGATGGCAAAGAGTCCGGCTGAGAGCACGGACTGCGGCCGGACCGGCGGCGGCGCGTGAGCTGTGAAATTGAGTCCAGACGACTGGGTGGCATCGGTTCCGGTTTGGCTTGTGCTGGCTAGGCCCACTCTTCCGACCGGGAGGACCGGCGCGGAGGCGAGGACCACGATTGAAAATGCGAGAATCGCCCGCCACCCAAGTGACTCGGGTGGCCTCAGCGACACCTGATCTGGAAATGAACGCGAATCGCCCCCTTCCCGATTGCCCATTGAAGCCCCGATGGTCAACTGCCGGAGGCGAGCGCGCTGATCAACAACAAGAACGCGCACGTTCCGATGATTCCGACGAGGACGGCCGTGGCGGTGCTGGTCTTGCGAACTTCCTCCGAGGTGTATTGCTCCGAGGTGTACTGGTCCGTGATGCCGCCGCGCCGGGGAGTGCGCACGACCGGTTCGGAACTGAGGAGGGTTTTCTGGTACTCGGTGCACTCCTTATCCTTCTTCTGAAAGTACTCGTACTCGCGAGTGGTCAGCGAATCGAGAGCCTTCTTTTGAAGACGCCTGAACAGCGGGTCCTCGCAAGGCGAGGTCGGCGTGGCCTCGTCGTCTGCAGCAAGCAGCAGGCTTCCGCTTGAACGAACGAGGAACTGTTCCACACCCCTGCGAGCAAAATTCGGCGCAGGCGAAGCAAGCACAACAGAGGCAGAACCCAAACACACAAATACGATAGCGAGTGCGGCCACACGCTTCATGATAGAACCCCCGGATACGTTTCGAGACATTCGATCAATCTGGAATCGGCTCAGTGTTCAAGCCAAGTCCAGAGTCGATACTTTCCTGCGGCCTGTCAAGTCAGCATCGACGCGCACTGTTTGGTGTCACTCGTATGTGGGACAGCGGCAAGTGAGTGGGCATATAGACATTTGCGAGGCAGGCCTTCTTGTTGAGAGGAGTGTCCGATGGCTCAGACGAAGAAGTCAGATGCTGAGGCGCCACCGGGAGAGCTACAGCTAGTTGCGCTACCGTCGCTGCAGGTTCGAGGAGAGAATCCGCGTTGTGTTAGAAGGCCCGAAAGGTCAGGACAGCATTGGCGATCTGTGCCGACGCGAGGAAAACGGCCCGAACCTTCAGTACTACTGCAGGACGGAGTTGTTGGAGTCCAGTTGGAAGTGGCTGCTCGGAGACACCAGGCGCCAGCGGGGCAGAGCGACCTGCTCAATCTCGGCACTCGTCGCAGCCGGAGGAGCCCTTTCGACCGTGCGGGGTTGCCCAGGAGTTACGGCCACCAGCGCCGAGCCCAACTTTCCGCAAGAGGTATGGGTTGGGTTCAACCGGAATAGCAGCGGCTCGGGAATCGGTGTACTCATCATCCCTGCATCCCATCCATCGCCCCGATGAGGTGCGCCCTGGTCTCGTCATCCAGCACGAGAACGCGTACTCCGAGCAATCCCCGCGTGAGCAATACGCGGTAGGCGTTGCGTACCAGCGTGAGCATCTCCTTTGAGGACTTGACCGGGCGGTCCTGCGATTCGGCTTTCTGGGCTTCCCAGTGATCGGTTCGCCACACCAGGTCTCTCCCCCAGATCACGCCCACTCGGCTGAACTCGAATCCTTGGGCGCTGTAAATGCAGCCCACCTGCGATTCGCCTTCCTCGGTCTCGGCCCACTTCGTGTAGGGGTGGTCTGCGGGCTTGTAGGTCTTATCTCCAGCCTTGCGGTTCCAGGGGCGCCGCCATTCCCCGACCGCCACGTCTTCGACAAGTTCTCCCGTGGAAGTCGGGTCGCTCCACTTCCAGCAGAACCCAGCCAGTAATCGCGCAGTCTCGCCCGCGGCTTTCACTTCAAGAAGCATCCGGTCGAACGCATCGGTGGTGTCGACGAGTTCGACGCAGTATCTGTCTCCCCACGGCGAGGGCTTCTCGGCCGAGAAACCCAGCAACCAATCCACCCACCCCACGTACTCGGCACACCCGCCGCAGCGGAACTGGACCGCCAAATCGAACTCTTGAAGTCGGAGCTTCTTCTCCTTCGCGTGGGCTCGCACTAGTTCGCTGGAGCCGACTTCGTCTGGCCGGACGAATTGGTTGTCGTCCAGCAGGAAGACCGTCACCTTCGCGGCGTCGGTCAGCTCTTCCACTTGCGACCGCTTCCCGCGCTCGATCTTGGGCGTGAAGCGCATGTCGCTGGTTTCCCGAACCCGATGCGCTTCGTCCACTAAAAGTAGATCCAGCCCCTGCGATGCCGCATTGCGCGTGGACAGATTCCAGATGAACAGTTCGTGCGCGCCCTTGAATTTGCTGCGCAGCGTTGTGGTGAAGGCCTTGCCACCGGTGGAATGCGCGGCTTTCCAGCCAAGTCGCAAAGCAGCTGCCAGCAACTGTACGGCGACCACGGTCTTTCCCGTGCCGGGCGCACCGCGCACGATGACCACAGCGCGACCCGAACGAGCCTGTTGCCGTCGTACTTCGGACAGGATTGCGTTGAACGCGAGCCGCTGCTCGTCGATCAGATGCCACTCGTCGCGATGGTCCAGTACGGCTTCGAGCGTATCGAGCACTCTTCGGCTGGGCTGGAACCGCGCACCCGCGAGACTGTTCAACAGACGAACGCCGTCGCCAGCGCCGACCTGACTGTCCACAAAATCGGCGAGAGCTGCTTCCTCGCCACCCACAAAGAGGGGGCTGCAAAGAAGCAGGTCGTTGAAACGAGCGTCACGCAGCGTCGCATCGGCCGGAGCGCGCATCCCGTGGCAGTAGGCCAGTGGAACCGCCGCGAGAGGCCCAGCGGTGAACGCCGAGTGGTAGTTGGCGAGCCAGTCTGCGTAATCGCGGGCCTGCTCGCAGGGGTGGACATGCTCGCGATCCAGCACCTGCACGTTGGTGGCGTGCTCGTCCTCAAGCCGCACTTCGGACCATTGCTTGAGCTCGAGCACCAGCGCCGAAGCCTGCCCGGACGCATCGTGCCCAGTGATCATGACATCGACTCGCTTGCCGCTGAGCGGAAGGTGGTACTCCAGTGTTACGCCCGGTGGAGTCGCGACCTCGCGAACGATCCCGCTGGGTTCGGCGGTCCCTGCCGTCCCGATCGCCACACCAAGATCCGCACGTCGGAGCGGTCGAATGGCGCCCGCCAGTGCCGAAAGCGAGTTCTCCCAACTTCGTACTTCCGAAGTGCCGGGAACGGTGCGGTGAATCTTGACGAACTGGCCGGTCATGTCGCCCGAGAGGGCTCCCGACTCAGCCTGCCGGATGAATTGCGACAGCGAACCCCGCCAGAGATCCACGAGCAGACGCCCCCAATGCGTCAGCCCCGGTCCGTCAGCCCATGGGCGGCGGATCTCAAGTCGGGACGATGCTGAAGTTGGACTACCTGACATTCACGCGAGGCGAGGCTACATCGGTGCCACGCGAGGCCCAAGATGCATTTCGGGAGCCGAGCGGGAGTATGTTCGATTTGCACGACCCGCCCTCTGTGAATGCTGCTCCGTGATTGCCGGCAAGCGCTGGGCAGGCGAGTGCCCGCGTGATAGGGCAGAACGATCTTCGCGCGCGCGGTCGCCACACGCATCGGTGCCAGGATCACCAGCTTCTCGAGCTCACCTTCATCCTTGGAATCGGCCTCGCCATCCTCATCGGCCATCGAGGTCGGGCGTGGTTTCTCGAGGTGCTCCTGCTCGCCGCCCTGGACGCGGGCCGGGTAGGCGAGGGTCGGCTATCTGGCGCGCATGGGCTACCACGACAACCTCAAGTTCCACCGCGTCATCTCCAGCTTCATGGCGCAGGGTGGATGCCCAGTTGGCAACGGCAACGGTGGCCCGGCTAGGCGTTCGGTAGTGAGCTCCATGGCGGGCTCAAGCACAACCGTCCCGGCGTGCTGAGTCGGGCGAACACCGATCAGGCGAAGGAGACACTGACGCTGGAGAATGTGCTGATGCCGGTGAAGTAGCCCCGCCCCAGCGATAGGTCGCGGACCGCTCGCAGCGTACCCGGATCGAGCAGCGGGTCACCGTGGCGCAATCGAGCGGTGGGCGGTAGGGTGCCGACAATGCTCACGCTGAAGGAGACTGCGATGGGTGAGCGGGGTGTCATTCCGTGGGCTGCCATTCTAGGTGCAGAACCCAGGGTCCCAGTTGTCCGATTCAAAGGAGTGCGAAACATGGGCGAAGCAACGTCTCCAAGTGTCGTTGCAATCGGTGCCTCGGCTGGGGGCTTGGCCGCTTTTCAGGAGTTGATTGAGAACCTACCCACGAACACGGGAATGGCGTTCGTATTGCTATCGCATATTCTGCGCGGGTCAGTCAGTCTGCTCCCCGAAATCCTTGCTCGTTCAACGAAAATGCCAGTGATCCAAGTGGTGAAGGAACATCAAGACATACTTGCCGATCACATCTACATTCTGCCTCCGGATAGATTCATGGAAATCGAGGGGCACTCACTCTTGCTCATTCCTCGTCCAGACAAGCCTGTGAACAATGCTATTGATCACTTCATGTATTCTCTGGCAAAGGATCAAGCTCAGGGGTCTATCGGCATCATCCTTTCCGGAGAGGGGTCGGATGGCGCGGAGGGTCTTAAGATTCTGAAAGAAAAAGGAGGTGTGACCTTCGCCCAGACGCCTGATACCGCAGCCGCAAAGGCTATGCCGATAAACGCAATCGAAATCGATCATGTGGATCATGTCCTTTCGCCTAAGGAAATCGCCAAGAAGTTGGGTTCCATCGAATGGCGAGCCTCTTATATAGCATCGAATCCACTCAAAGTGCTTTGGATGGGCGACGGCGATAGCTCAGGCTAGCAGCGCAATGAGGCTTTAAGGAGCAACCCCCATGCCCACCCCCCAAAAAGGCTGACGCATGCTCTTCATGGTGATCGAGAAGTTCCGTCCGGGTGTCGCTCCCGAGGTGTATCGACGCTTCCGTGATCAGGGGCGGATGGCGCCAACGGAACTTCGGTATGTCTCCAGTTGGGTCGATCTCGACTTCGGGCGCTGCTTTCAGGTGATGGAGGCCGACAGCGAGACGCTCATGAAGGAGTGGACGGACAACTGGAACGACCTGGTGGAGTTCGAGATCATTCCCGTCCGAACCTCCGAGCAGGCGGCAGCGGCCATCGCGCCCGAGTTGTAAGGCGCGTAGGCCTACACCGTCATTCAGCCTCTGCCCGCCATGCTGACACCAGCAGCCCCGCCACCGCTACGCCGCCTTCCATGCGCAGATTGCCGTGGGCGATCACGATCCGCTCAAAGCCTGCCACGGTGAGCGCATGCCGCACATACAACTCGCTGTGTGCGTAGCGGCCGCTCGCCAGCAGCACGTGGCCTTCGCCCTTGGGGAGCCACTCAAGCGTGAGCGCGAGGAACCCGCCAGGTCGCAGCGCGCGACGGGCGGCATCGAGCGGCGTCTGCAGCGCGCCCAGATAGCAGAACGTGTCGGCCGAGGCGATCAGGTCGAACGCGTGCTCATGCGCCGAGAAGTACTCGGTGAGCTCGGCTTCCTCCACTTCGTCGTACACGTCGCGCCGCTTTGCCCGCTCGAGCATGCCGCCCGAGAGGTCGATGCCCACCAGGCGCCGCGCGTAGGGCTTGAGCAGCGGCCCGCACAGCCCGGTGCCGCAGCCGGCGTCCAACACATCGAGCGCCAGAGGCGGCCCGCCCAATGCCGCAGCAATCATCGCCATCACCAGCTGCGGCGCCTGGTACTGCAACCGCGCCAAGGTGCGGTCGAAATCCGACGCGAAGCGGTCGAACGTCTCGCGCACATAGCCATCGCTCGCGCGAGCCGGAGCATCGGCGCCACCGAGCGACGCCAGCAGGTGTTGCGCGAGTTCGTTCTCGGGCTCAAGGGAGAGCCACTCGTGGAGCGAGGCGATCGCCTCGTCGTGACGCCCGCCGCTCTCGAGCGCGCGCGCCAATGCCTCGCGGGCTGCATCCGATTGCGGGTCAAGCTCAAGCGCCGCGCGATAGCAGGCTGCTGCTTCATCGGCGTGCCGTAGGGTTTCGAATGATTTGCCCAGATCGAAGTGGGCCGCTGCATCGCTGGGGTCCAACTCGGTCACGCGGCGATATTCCATCAGGGCCTCTTCCACGCGGCGCTGTGCGAACAGCGCATCGCCCAGAAAGCTGTGTGCTGCGGGAGCTTCTGGGTCCTCGGCGGCCGCCACACGAAGGGCAGGCTCGGCGTCTTCATGCCGACCCGCCTCCTGCAGCAAGCGGCCAAGATTGAAGTGCACGCCGCCAATGCTGCCATCCAGCTCTAACGCCTGTCGGTAATGCCGTTCGGCGTCCTCGAGCCGCCCTTCCAGATGCAGCAGCCGGCCCAGATTGTGGTGGAGCGGCGCTTCCCCTGGCGCGATCTCCAGCGCACGGCGGAACGTAGCCTCGGCCTCGCTGTGCTGATCGAGCTCCTCGTGGCAGGCGCCAAGGTTGTTGAGCGCGCGAAAGTGGCTGGGCTCGGCGGTGACCACCTCGCGGTAGATCGCGATGGCGCCCGTGTAGTCGCCCGCGCGATGCAACGCTTTGCCGTCCTCGAAGCGGTCGGTCATCGAGCACTCCTCGCGGCGTGCGCCGCAGGCAGGCGCAGCAGCAGCAGCGCCGCGCGCTTGGCCTGCGTGGGAAGCGTACGCAGATCGGCGGTCTCGTTCACGGTGTGTCCGCCCGTGCCCATCAGCCCGATGCCATCGAGCGCCATGTCCACGAGTGTGCCCACGTGCGAGATGTCCGCGGCGCCGGCCATGCGCGGATCCACGGCAGTCACCGGGCCGGTGCCCAGATCGCGACTGGCGGCGTCATAGAGCGCGAGCAGGCGACGATTGCCGTTGGTGGGCGCCAGCGGGGGATAGCCATCGTCCATTTCGAAGATGGCACTCGCATGCGGTGGGCTGGCCGCGACGATGCGCTGCATCGTTCCTCGTGCGCGCGTGCGTTGCTCCGGCGTGAGCGTGCGCAGGTCTCCGGAGACATACGTGCTCTCGGCGATCACATTGATTTTTCCATTCGCGCTGCCGCTGGCATCGCCGGGTGCGAGCGTCACCTTGGTGCCGCCAAGGATCAATCCCGGGTTGAGCGTCAGATACGGCTCGTTCGCCAATGAATCGTGGAAGGCCTGTAGGATTCGCGCGGCCTCGTAAATGGCGCCGCTGCCGATGTCCTCGCGGAAGATCTGCGAGGAGTGCGCGGTCACACCGGCCGTGCGCAACGTCCACCCGGTCGAACCGCGGCGTGCGACCACAGCGGTGCGCGGGTCGCCGTCTCCGTCCTCGAACCCAAGCGCGATGTCAGCCCATTCGCCAGCGCGCACCAGATCCGCGCGGCTGAGCGAGTCAGGCGAACCGCTGCGCTCTTCGTCGCCCGTGAGCACCACTTGGATCGAAAGGTCATCGAGGGCTCGGGCATCGGTCAGTGCTTGAAGGGCCAGCAGGATGATGACGTCGCCGCCCTTCATGTCGATGACGCCGGGCCCGCGCGCGGTGGAGTCATCCAGCCGCACGAATCTCTGGAACGGGCTGTCCTGCTCGAACACCGTATCGAGGTGACCGATCAGCAGCACCTTGGGGCTCCCGGCTCGGCCGGGCCGCTCGGCGATCAGATGCCCCGCGCGCTGCCACGCCGAGCCATCCACCCACCGGGTGCGGAATCCGAGCCGCGTGAACTCGGGCTCGAGCATCCTGCCCACCTCGCGCACACCCTCTAAATGAAGCGTGCCGCTGTTCACGTCGACCAAGCGCTGTAAAAGCGCGAGCCCCGCGGGAACATGGCGATCGACCGCCGTGATCACGCGCTGCTCGCGCGGCGAAAGATTCGCGCCCAAAGCGAGGGGCGGCAGCAGCAGCGTGACCGTGGCGAGCAGAAGGGGGCCTATTGTTGAAGGTCGCATACCGCCATGATGCGCACGGGCAGGGCAGGGGGCAAGACCATGTTGCGCACGCTTGAGGCTGGCCTGCGGCGCTGCCGCGCGGGTATGCTGCCGCACGACTACCCGTCGTCCCGTGTCCCCTCTGGAGAGGATGCCCAGCATGGCTCCCGATACGCGACAAGCGCACCTGATCTCGCCGTTCGGTACCGAGGAACTGCTTCTGCAGCGCATGCACGCTACCGAGGAACTCGGTCGGCTTTCCAAGGTGCGCCTCGAGCTGCTCAGCCTCGATCCGCAGCTCAAGCTGGACAAGGCGCTCGGCGACAAGATGACGGTGGTGCTCGCCACTCCGGACGGCGAGCGCTTCTTCAATGGACACGTGGCGCGTTTTGGTCAGGCCGGCACGCTCGGGCGTTACACGCGATACAAGGCCACGCTTCGGCCGTTCCTGTGGCTGCTCACGCGCACGTCGGACAGCCGCATCTTCAAGAAGATGACCGTGCCCGAGATCATCAAGGATGTCATCGGCAAGGCGGGCATCGGCGAGATCAAAGACGGGTTGCAGCAGACCTATCTGCCGCGTGAATACGTGGTGCAGTACCGCGAGACCACGTTCGATTTCCTCTCCCGGCTCATGGAAGAAGAAGGAATCTACTACTACTTCAGCCACGAGAAGGACCAGCACAAGATGGTCCTGTGCGACGACAAGGCCTCGCACAAGACTGTGCCCGGGTACGAGGAGATCCCGTTCATCGATCCCGAGGAGAACTCCTCGCCGCGAGAAGAGCATTTCTCGGAGTGGTCGATGGTGCAGGAAGTCGAGACCGGCGCGTATGCCGTGAACGACTTCGATTTCGAAGTGCCCAAGGCCGACCTGATGGCCAAGGTCAATCGCCAGCTGCCGCACAAGCATGCCGCGCTCGAGCAGTACGATCCGCTCGCCGGCTATGTCGACGCCATGGATGCGGGCAACGGCGGCGACCCGCACCGCGCCGACCGCGCGCAGCACTACGCGCGCGTGCGGCTCGAGGAGCTGCAGGCGCCGCACGATCGGTGCGCGGCGCTCGGCAATGCGCGCGGCCCGTTCGCGGGCGCACTGTTCAAGCTCACCGGGCATCCGCGCGAGGATCAGGCTCGCGAGTTACTCGTGGTCTGGGCCGAGTACCGCGTGTTCCAGCCCGGCTACGACTCCGGCAGCTCGGGTGGTGTGGACAAACCTAAGGACGACAAGAAGGAAGAGCCGCTGTTCGAGATCGAGATCGACGTGCAGCCGTCCAAAATCCCGTTCCGGCCCGAACGCGTGACGGATTGCCCCGTGATCGCTGGCCCGCACGCGGCACTGGTGGTGGGCTCGGGTGAGATCTGGACCGACAAGTTCGGTCGCGTGAAGGTGCATTTCCCGTGGGACCGTGAGGACACCGAAGGCTGCTGGGTGCGCGTGGCGCAGCTGTGGGCCGGCGCGGGCTGGGGCGGTCTGCATGTGCCGCGAGTGGGCCACGAGGTGATCGTCGAGTTCATCGAAGGCGATCCCGACCGCCCGATCATCACCGGGCGCGTGTACAACGGCACCAACGCGCCACCGTTCGGCATGCCCGATGGCGCCACCAAGAGCGGCATCTTATCGCGCAGCAGCAAGGGCGGCGGCGCGGACAATGCGAATGAGTTCCGCTTCGAGGACAAGACCGGCGAGGAGCAGGTCTTCCTGCACGCCGAGAAGGACATGGACACCGAGGTCGAAAAGGACCAGACGCTATGGGTCGGGCAGGATCGCGTGAAGACGGTCGACCGGGACCAGATCGAGCACGTGAAGGGCAACAAGAAGATCCTGGTCAATGGTGTCCATGTCGAGGACATCGACAAGACCATGAGTCTGCACGTCGGGGGCTCCGAGGATGAGACCATCGACGGCAGTCGCACCATCAGCGTCGGCGGCAGCCACACCGAGACCATCATGGGTGTCCAGGGTGTGACCGTCGGCGGCGTGGGCGCATGGACTGTGGGTGGCGCGGGCTCGATCGCGTTCGGAGGTGTGGGCTCGTTCACGGTCGGGGGCAACCTGACCGTCGCGGTCGGCGCGAACCTTGATGAGTCCGTGAATGGCAACAGTTCCCATGGCGCGAAGGACAACGTCTCGATCACGGCGGGCAAGAAGCACATTGTCGAGGTCGGCGACGACATGTCGCTCTCGGTGACAAAGAAGTTCATCACGACGGTCGACGATGAGATGAAGCTCACGGTCAAGAAGGGCTACGGCGCAAAGGCCAAACAGATCGTCATCGAAGGCGAGGACGAGATTACCTTCAAGTGCGGGAGCTCCGAGATCATCCTCAAGAAGTCCGGGGACATCACGATCAAGGGGAAGAACCTGAGCTTGAAGGCGGACTCCGATATTGTCATGAAGGGCGGCAAGATCGGGCAGAACTAGTTCGGCTACTCGAACGGATCGACCGGGGACCCATCGGGGATCTCGAGCAATTCCCGCTCCCCGCCCGAGATCGACTGGGGATGCTGATCGCCTTCGAGCGCGACATAGGGGCATGATCGCGCGGACGTGCGGTCGTACACGGTCAGGTCCAGATCCCCAGGCTCGATCCACGCGAGCCGTCCGTTCTCAATCCACGGCGCGAGGTCGTATTCGTACGGGTCGTTCTTGGTGAGCCATGAGGTGCCGCCGCCCTCGCCCGGGTACCACAGGTCCTGCTCAAGCCAATGCTGGTGCAGGTCCTGCATGGGGATGTCCTCGCCCGAGAAGTAGGCGATCAGGTGTGCGATGTCTCCTTGCTCCAGGTCGATCCTCGAGATCACGGCGCGCATCCCCGGCAACTCGAGCAGCGACGGCACGACGAATGGGACTTCGGGTCCGGGGATGATTTCCGCCTGCGCCTCGTGCGGCGTGCGGCCGCGCAGATCCAGTGCGCCAAGGAGCACCTTGAAGGTCAGGGGCGCTGGGGGTTCCTCGATCTCGACGACTCGGCTCTTGAACCAGAACGGGCCATCCAGTCCGAACGGATCGAGGACGCGCTTGAGGACCTGCTTCGTCTGTGGGCAGCGACTGACGGGCACTCGCGGCAGGCGATCGCCGTACTCGTGAAGCACCTGATAGTAGGTGTCGAGCATCTTCACGCGCTTTCTGCCTGTCGGCTCGGGCGGGCCGCCCTCGGGCGGGTACAGTTCGCTCTCGAGCGTGGTTGCTCGCGCCAGGATCATTGCGCGCTCGGCCTTCGTCAGCGGCTGGCTCATTTGTCGCACCCCTGGCAGATGAGCGAGTCCATCACGTCCTGCGCATCATCCAGCATCACCACGCCATTGCCCGCCACGACTGTGACTCCCTTATCGATGGTGTTCAGGAAGCGGGCCTTTTCTCCACGCTTCTTCGGATGGGTGATCTGCACCTTGAACTTGGACGTATCTCCGCGCAGTGCCGCCTTGAGTACGCTGCGCATGTTGAAAAGGCGGAGGGGCTCCTTGATCTCTTCGCGTGTCGCATTCCATTGGGCCTGCGGCCCGTGCTGGATTGCATCCCAGTGCAAGCGCTTGTTGATCTCGGACTGGATGCGCGCGAAGCGGCTGCGGTTCTGCATGACCTCTTTGCACTGCTCACCCGCGCTGAGCACTTGGTACAAGTCATAGTCGCCGGTGATCCACTTGCCTTTGTAGCTGGTTCCGCTCATGCCTTTGCCAAAGCCCCGGATCGGTTGACCCACTTGCCCGGCGGTTCGCCCGACTACCCCAACGTAGTCACCCGCATTTCGGCTGTAGTATCTGTTCTGCGCTTTGGGGGGAGCGACCGGCGGTTGTCGATTGAGTTGGGCTTCGCCCATTCGATCGAAATATCGCGCCAGCCACTTCTCGGTGTCGGCCGTGTCCACAATGGTGGTCCCCGCCAGCACGCTGTGAGGTTTGGGCATGTGCTTGGCCGCGATCCAGTCTCCGCATTGGGACTTGGTCTGGCGGATGTAGAGGATCACCTGTTGCTCGGTCGCGACGGCTTTGATGACTCCCCGGTGGGCGTCGATGATCCCGCTCTTACCCCACTGGTCGGACTCGGTCTTCTGGGAGGCCTTCTTCGCCTTGGTCGCCTTGCACGCCTCATCGGGTGGCTTCACGACGGGGTTCGGGGGCTCCACCGTGGGCGTGCCTGCGGCATTCGGGTTGGCGCCGTTGTTGTGGCTCATCACGTCGGTCAAGCGGTGCGCGCACTCACCGTCGACCTTCACGTCCATTGAGCCCATGATGGGAATCGCCTTGCCCATGTTCTTGCTCGAGACGATCCCCATGGCGCTGCCGGCCTCGTCACCCGAACTCTTGCTGAAGTTGGACGACTTCATCATCACCGGATTGCCGTCGACCTTCACGGTGGAAGTGCCGTCTGCGGTGTCCGTGGACATGGCAATGTTGGGATACGGGAGCGGCACGGGGCCCGCGGGGCTGGGTGTCTTGCAGGCATCGGGGAACCACTGGGTCATCCCGCCGCTGTCCTTGTGCACCAGGGTCAGATTATTCGCACTGGTCGTCGAAGGCATGCTGTTCTCCTATTTCCTCTTGGGATCCAGTGTGAGCACCGTGGCCGCCCGCAGTACTCCGTCTGAGGCACCCCATACCAAGCCCTCACGACTGCGGCCATAGCCCTTTCGCATGGCGGTCACTGCCCACGACAGATTCACGAGTCCGCTCGCTGCGCCCGTGTCACCGATGCAGTCCGCCGGGTGCCATGCCTCATTCGAGGCTGGTCCACCGTCGGCTGGCTGGAGTCCACCAAGGACGCGCACAAGCCCATAACCCCACTCCATCGCCCGATAGCGGTCGCCGTTCAGGTCGCAGACCACCCGCGGGAAAGCCTCGATTCCAGTGCCGGCGAGCGCCTTGCGCAACGCTTGCGTGATCCCAACGCCTTCGCTGGCCTCCTCGGTTCCCGCGGTGGGTTCTTCGGCTACGCCGCTGCCTGCGAGCCACGCGAGCGGGCGCACGCCCGTGGGCGGGGTGGCTTCGAGCACCACGAACGCCGCGGCCTCGCCGGGGATGATGCCTTGAGGATGGTCGTCATCGCGCAGTCGGCCCGTGTCCACCAATCGCTCGATTGCCTCGGCACGAACCCACGAGTCGATACCGCCCACAAGGGCGACGTCGATGCGACCCTCGCGAAGGTGTCGCGCGGCGCGGTGCATCGCAGCAAGTGCGGCGGCCCGCCCGAGCGCATCAACGCGTTCCACCGCGAATGTGACACCGAGGTGCTTCGTCAACGCGTCGATCACGTTGCGCCCGTTCTCGGCGTCATCGACACCGAGGTAGAGTCCGATCGCGCGCGGGGCGCGGTCGGCAAGACGCGCTGCGGTCCACGCTTCGCTCGCCGCTGGGATCGCCAACTCGACTAGTCGCTGTGCGCCCGGCGTGACGAACGCATGCGAAGGCGGCGGCATCGGCAGTTTCCACGCCTCGTGCCCCGGATATTCGTCCTCGACCGGCCCGCCGTGGAACCACTCAAGTGGCACGCGGCCACCGCTCGCTGGAACAGGGTTGCCCTTCTCGTCATCGATGTATTTGCCGAACACCGGCGTGAATCGCGTGATGCCCGCACGGAGTGCAGCGCACGACGCTTCGACCGACAGCCCCACCGGCGTGACCATGCCGAGCCCCGTGATCGCCAACCGCTCGTTCGCGCTCATCGCAGCCCCTCGGCATCCACCGTCACGAACTCGAGCTGCGGGAGCTTCTTGTGGATCCGGTACGCGCCGCGCCAGGTGAGTAGCAGCTTCATTGCATCGGTGTCCACGGTCACGGTGTCGAGCGCCATCGGCAGCGCTTCGAGCGGCGCGCCCACGGCGATCTGGGCCGTGATCGATACGACCGGCAATCCGAACACCAGCTTGCCGTTCGGCGTGCAGCCATGCACCTCGACGGGCTCGCCGCCCACCAGTCGACCCGGCGCCACCAGGCCCGGCGCGGCGTTCTGGAAGAATCGTTCATCGAAGTCGAGTGGCAACAACGGGCAGCGTTCTTCCTGCCAGGCCTTGTCGTAGGTGCCCATGTACGGTCGGCGATGTTTCCAGTGTGGGCCGGTGAAGCCGAAGCCCACCGGTTCATTCGGCTTGGAGGGATGCAGCATCTGCGGCAGCAGCGAGCCGCCGCGTTCGAGCTTGGAGTCCTTGCCTCGAAAGCCGCGTCCGAGCGGGTTGCGCTCATCCATCGAGTGCTTGGCTTCGTCCTTGTGGCTCGCGTCGCTGCCGCCCACCGCGTATTCCCATTGCAGCGGCACGCGCTCGAACGGTTCTGCGCCACTGGGGATCCATGCGCCGAGCACACCGCCGGTCCAGCGACGCTCGCCGATCACTTTGGCGCGCTGTTGCACCGGACCCACGCGGAACATCACGTCCATCTCGCGCGTGCCCCGCTTCGGCGCGACCGCGCTGCCGACCAATGCGCAATCGGTGGCGAGCTTGGCCGGCCCCATATCGGCTTCGTAGCGCACGCTGCTCAGGCCCGGCTCGCCCACGCATTCGTCGGCGGGCAGGATGTCGTTCTGCTTCTCGGCGAAGCGCGCACGCGAGCCCTCGCTCAGGTTCCACGTGCCCTTCACGCACAGCACCAGATGCTCGGCGGCGCGCTTGTCGAGCGTCACGTTGAGCGCAGCCTTGAGCGGCGTGCGGTTGCGGATCTCCATGGCTACTCCCCGGGCGTCGCCACGATGCTCGGCGCCGCCTCCCAGAATCCATCGGGGACATGCTGCGTCAGCACTCGTGTTTCGGCAGTGGGAGAGATCAAGGCGGAGCGCCAACGCCACAGCATGGGTTCATCGCGCTTCTCGCCTGCCCACGGACGCGGTAGACCGCGGCACAGCATCGTGCGGCGCGGGAGCGTCTCGCTGAGCTCGTGCCAGCGCGCTTCGGCGGTGGCGGCTGGTGCGGGCTTGGGCTCGTCGCCTTCTTCAGGTCCGCCGACAGGGCCGAGTGCGCGCTCGAGCCCGGCGGTGGCCGCGAGCTGCACGGCTTCATCGGGAATGCGCAGCACGCGCAGCAACGCCTCGATCGCCGCCTCGCTACCCAGATCCCCGAGCGCGCGAAGCGCCGCCAAGCGCGGAGCATCGATCTCGGCGAGCCGCGAGAGCGTGGCGACGTCGTCGCTATCGCCGAACAGTCCGAGCATCTGCGCATCGAACGCGTCGAGCTGCGATGGCCGCGCGGCGCGCAGACGTTCGCAGAGCGAGGCGGCATCACGGAGCGCCGCCGACCAGCGCGCGCGATGACGTACTTCGGGGTCGGCGTCGGCAGCGAGCGCCGGCAGCAGGTCATGTGCGGGCGTGCTCGTGCCCGGCCACGCGAGCACGCGGGCGATTGCAGCGCGCACGTTCGCCTGCTCATGGCGCGCGGCGTGTGATGCGGCGGCTTCCGGCAGACGGCCATGCCAAGCCAGGCCCTCGATCGCGACCGCGAGCGGCGCCGGCGGCAATGCCGCGGCGCGCGCCGGCGCGAACACGCGCTCGACCGTCTCGGCATCGCACCAACGAAGCGCCTCGCGCCACGCGGGTGTCAGCGCGGGCGGCATCTCGTCGAAGCGCGCGAGCACGGTGGCGCTGTCCGGAGCGCCGATCACGAGCCAGGTGCGCAGCGCAGAAGCCGCGATCCACGGGTTCTCATCCTCGATCCGCTCAAGCGCGACTTCCACGCTCGTTGCCCGACCGATCGCGAGGCCGTCGGCATGCGCTTCGATCCGCTCGTCGTGTGCCGGCAGACGGCGCAACGGCACGTCGGGCGAGAACAACAGGCGCCGCCGCTGCATCCACAGGAAGCCCATCTCCTCGACGTGTTCCTCGAGGATGTCCCGTGCGGCCGGGCGAGGTGCGCTCAGTGGGATCGAAGTCACGGGGGCCATCGAATCGCTCAATTGAGTGCGATGCTCGCGCCCTTGATGCGGTTTGGACCGCGCGAGGCGGTCAGCACGTTGGTGCCGCTCATGACGATCTTGCCGTCTTTGCGCAGCGTCAGGCTGGCCTCGCCGCACTTGAGCACGATGTCTCGCTCGGCGGTCAATCGCAGCGTCTCGCCGTCCATCGCGACTTCGAGTTGCCCCGGGCGCGCAGTCACGGCCTGGCTCGAGAGTCGCTCGCGCACCAGCCCAACCAGCACCCAGCGCGCGGGGCTGTCCGCGGTGCGCACCGCGAGCGCGCGGCTCTGCTGGCGTGCGGCTTTGACCAGCGTGCCGTCGGCAACTGGCATCCCGATCGCCACGGGGATCGGGTCCTCCATCGAACCCTCGGGGCGGAACAGCAATCGCCCTTCATCATCGATGCCCGTGAGATGGCCGGTGTGTGCTTCGGAGCCGGCACGGGCCCACGCGGGAGTGTCGTGCTCGGCGGGAGTGGGCGCGTCGGGTGCGGTGCGGGTGCGATCGTCGGACATGGCGGGAGTCTCCTTCAGCGGGTGCCGCATCCGGTGCGGCCGCGTGGTGACGCCTCGAGTGGAGCGAGTGGATCGATGACGGGGCATCCTACCGCTCGGCTGCGAAGCATGTCCACGATTGCCGCATGCTCTTGGGGCAGATGACGCGCGACCGCGGCCCGTGGCAGACTGCGCGCTTCCCACATCCCGTTCACGGAGGAACCCATGGCGCAAGGTCCACGCATCCCCTTCTCTGGCGTGCTGCTCATCGTGCTCGGCTGCCTCTTCCTGGCCGACCAGATGGGCGTGCTCTCGTTCCAGCACTACTTCCGGCAGTGGTGGCCGGCGATCATGGTGCTGGCGGGGCTGCTCAATCTCATCGAGAAGCCGTCCACGCCCCTTGGGCCCTTGGTGCTCATCACGGTCGGCGTCGCGCTCCTGCTCTCGAACCTGGGTTATGTGAAGTTCTCGAGCGTGTGGAAGCTGTGGCCGCTGGTGCTGATCGGGGTGGGGCTCAACATCCTGTTCTCACAAGGCGGCAAGGGGAAGGGCTGAGCTCTCGCCGCGGCGATGCCTAGAAAACGGCTGTCACCTGCACCGAGCCATTGCGTCCAGCCGCGGGCACCAGATGCGGCACCAAGTCGCCCGCCACGTCGTAGTCGAGGTAGCCGCTGGTCTCATATCGCTTGTCGAGCACATTGTTGAGCCTCAGCGTCACGCCCACGTTGGCGCCACCCACGCGATGCGTTCCGCCCGCGACCAGATCGAGCACGGTGCGTGGCGCGATGCTGTTGGCAGCCGTCTCGGTGTTGTCCACGTAGATGCGGCCTATGTATTGCGCCGTTGCCCCGATCTCGTGGCCCTTCCACAATAGGCGAGCGGACACGTTCGCCATGCTCGCGGGGAAGAACCCCAGCGCCTTGCCGTCGTAAGACACTTCATCCGCCGGTGTCGGCCCGTACTGCTCGCGGAACTTCACGAAGTGCTGGTCCAGAAGTGTTGCGTTCGCGCTCCACTCGCTCGCGAGTGAACCCAGCTTGGGGTTCACCCGTGCGCTCAACTCGATGCCCTGATGCAGCGACCGCGCGGCGTTTCCGAGAATGGAGTAGCCCAGATCGGTGTTGAACTGGCCGGCGTAGACCAGCTCGTCGCGGAAATCCATGCGGAACACATTCGCGCTCACGCTTGCCGCTTCGCTCTGCCACTGGCCTCCGACTTCGAGATGATGGACATGCTCGGGACGGATGAGCGGGTCTTCGTACACGCCCGCTGCGATATCGACGCGGCGGTAGAGCGGCACACTGCCAACACCCTCGGCGTCGTACAGATCGCGGAACGCGGGTTCGCGACTCGCGTAGGCGTAGCTCGCGAACGCATTCCACGCCGGCGCCGGGGACCATGAGAGGCCCAGGCGGGGAAGCGCGAAGTCGTACGATTGGTCGAACGCGATGCCGTCGAAGCGATCGTCGCGCATGGCGTAACTCTGATGACGCCAAGCGAGATCCCCGGTCACCCGCAACGTGGACGTTGCGTTGAACTCCTCGCGCACGAAAAGTCCCGCCGATAGCGTGCGCGGGTGATAGTCGTAGTAGCTCGCCGCTGGCGCGAAGTCCGCCGCGGCGCCAGCCGCGGACAGCAATGAGCCCACGTGCCGGCCGTCGTGCAGTCGGACTTCGCCGCCCACGGTGAGCGTGCCCCGATCATGCGTGAGGGCGACTCGTGGGACCCAGCCATAGTGCCGGTTGGTCACCTCACGTCGGCGCACGAGGTCGAAGCGTTCGACCGTGGCGCGACCCTGCCCGTCGCGGACGAAATAGCCGGAATCATTGAGCGCGTAGTACTCGCGGGCGAAGCGCGTGGTGTCGAGCGTTGCCCAGGGCGCAAGACGGTAGTCGCTGAGCGAGCGGCCCATGCGCTGTTCGTCGTAGTAGCCGCGGCCATCGAACCAGAAGAAGGTCTGCGTGAACGCGACGCCCTCGTGCGGCGCCCAAGCATGGATCAACTCGTAGTGCGGTTCGAAGAAGTGATCGCGCTCGCCAGTGAAGGTGAGGGGATTGAAGCGCCGGTCGCGGTCGGCGTCGCCGCTCAAGCCGCCCGCCAACGTGCTGCGCGGCACACCCAGATAGGCAAGATGCGTTTCTTCGGGACCGCCGTAGAGGTTCACGCGGAATGACTGCGTCGCCGTGGTATGACGTGCGGCGAATGTGTAGGCCCACAACCTCGAGTCTGACTGATCGCGGTAGCCATCTGTTTCAATGCGCGAATAGCGACCATACAGGTCCCAGCCATTGTCGAGCGCACCCGAGTTCCCCTCGAACATGAGACGCCGCGTGGAGTACGAGCCGCCCGAGACGGTGGCGGCGAAGCGGGGCATCGGGGTGAACGGGGAAGTCTCCACGCTCACTGCGCCACCCAGGGCTGCGGCTCCGTACAAGGCGGGGCCAACTCCACGCAGGACCTGGATCTCGCTGGCAGAGGCGGCCAGATCCGGATGGTCGATCCAATAGACTTCGTGCGATTCGGGATCGTTCAGTGGCACGCCGTTCACGAGCACGCTGATCCGTCGTTGGGGAAAGCCGCGGATCGATAGATAGGAGTAGCCGATCCCGTTGCCGGCATCAGAATAGGCGTACACGCCCGGTAGCCCCGCCAGCAGCATGGGCGTGTCCTGCCCCGTGTTGCGGCGCTGAAGTTCGGCACGTGAAAGTCGGCTGACCGCAACGGGTGCGCGATTGTCGGCACGCGCGGTGCTGATCTCGATTCCGCGCAGCGGGACCACGCGATCAAGCGTGTCGGGAGGAACGGGCTGGGACTCGGAGGCGCGGACGGGGCTCCACAGGCAGATCATGAGCAGGATGGAAAGCGCACGCATCAGACGGACTCCTTATGAGGGGATACAAGGATCGCCGCCCAGGTCATAAGCGAGGCCGCGAACCCGGCGTAGATGGGTTCGAGATGAAAGGGGTAGGTCTTCTCGGGCGACCACTGCGGCCACAGCACCCACAGCAGCGAGGTGGCCGCTGGAATCAGCATCAACGCCATCACGCCGCGCGGGGCGAGGCGTTCGCGCCCGAGGATCGCGAGCGCCACGGGAAGCAGCATCATGGGTGTGATGATGCTGCCCACGTCGTGCCACAGGCCGATCACGCTCTGCCTCGCCAGAGCGAGCGCAGTCGCGAATGCCGTGGCGAGCCACAGTCCGTAGCGCGACCACTGCGGCAGGCGGGACTCATCGCCGCCGCGCCAGCGCCAGATCAAATCGCGCCCCACGGTGGTCGCGGCGATGAATGCGTACGAATCAATCGTGCTCATGACCGTGGCGATCATGCCCAGATAGAAGAGCCCCAGCGCGCCGGCCGGCAGCGTGATGCGCGCCAACTCGGGGAACGCGAACACCGGGTCTTTGAGTGCGGGCAGCAATGCGCGCGCGTAAAGCCCGGTGGCGGTGGTCATGAAATCGAACAGGATCCAGAACGCCACGCTCCACATGACGCCTCGCTGGGCCACCTGCGGGTCGCGCGCGGCATACGCGCGCTGCCAGAAACCCGGATCCACGAGCGTGGAGAGTGCGATGAAGTACCAGACGAGGATCGAGGCGGGCGCGTTGCCGCCATGCCATTGGAACAACTCGGGCGGCACGCGTGCGGTCAGGAAGCCGAGTCCCCCATGCTGTGCGAACAGGAATGCAAGCATCACCGCGAAGCCGCCATACATGAGCAGGAACTGGATCTGATCGGTGAACACCACCGAGCGCAAGCCCCCTCGGTCCACATAGAACACGCTCAGGACCGCGGCGCCGATCACGCATGGCACCAGTGCCCACCCGGTCATGGCCGCGAAGAGCGTGCCGAGCATGAGCACATAGGCGGCAGGCGCGGACTGCACGAACACCGCGATGGCGCCCACCGTGGCAGGGCCGCGGCCATACGCGCGCGCGAGCAGGTCGGGCAGCGTGTAGAGCCGCGCCTCACGCGCACGCTTGGCGAACACCCACGCGAACAGAAGCGCGCCCACATAGTAGGGGACGCCGAACACCATCCAGTTCGCGAGCCCGTACTTGTACGCGTACTCACCCACGCCAAGGATGCCGCCATACCAGGTGGCGACGAGCGTGGCGACGAATGCGGGCAGCGTCACGCGGCGACCCGCGACGAAGTAGTCGTCGGTCGTGCTGTGAGTGCCGAGTAGGCGAAACCAGACGCCGGCCAGGAGCGCGAAGTAAATGAGGATGAGCGCCCAATCGACTGGGCTGTGACTGAACATGACGCGACGCCTTCCGGGCGGAGCCGCCCCGTGCTCAGGGTTGGCGGAAGGCCAGGCCCAGAACGCGGAACGCCGCCCGCGAAGGGACGGCGTGGAAGGCGATGGTCAGCAGTTGAGCTGGTCGACTTCGCCGTTTCCCTACGCTGGTGCAAACCAGTTCAGGTTCGACGGGTGTGATCTCAGGTCTGCGCCAGTGGCGCTGACCACCCCGAACGGACGTGCCCGCGAAACGATGCGAGCAGCGCGACCTTGCCACGCGTCCGAGAGGTCCGCAAGTGGTAGTGTCAACTCGATCGCAGCTGGGCGGTCGATTCGTCCAACCAAGAGGTGAAGATGGCAGCCGACAAGCGGGGACGAGCGGACTCACCACATCCGTCCGAGAGTCGTGAGGTGGCCAAGCCTCCGGTGTCGCGATTCCCCATTGTCGGGGTGGGAGCCTCCGCCGGCGGTCTCGCGGCGTTCGAGGCGTTCTTCCAAGGGATGCCAGCGGATATCGAAACCGGAATGGCATTCGTGCTCGTGCAGCACCTTGCGCCCGACCACAAGAGCCTGCTCACCGAACTCGTTCGCCGCTACACGCGAATGCAGGTGCTCGAGGTCGAGGATGGGATGTTGGTGCAGCCTGATTGCATCTACATCATTCCACCCGGTCGGGACATGGCGTTCCTGAACGGCGCTCTGCACTTGCTCGAGCCCTCGGCGCCACGCGGCCAGCGGCTGCCCATCGACTTCTTCTTCCGCTCCCTCGCCGAAGACCAGCACGACCGCGCCATTGCCATCGTGCTCTCGGGCACGGGCAGTGACGGCACGCTCGGTGTACGCGCCATCAAGGGCGAGGGCGGCATGGTGATGGCCCAGAAGCCCGAATCCGCCGAGTTCGACGGCATGCCGCGCAGTGCGCTCGCCACAGGTCTGGTCGACTATGAGTTGCTGCCTGCCGAGATGCCGGCTGCGCTCCTGGCCTATGCCGCGCACGCGTTCGGCAGGCTTTCCATTTCAGGTGCGGAGCCGGCGCCGGCCACCGAGAGTGCGATGCAGAAGATCTTCATCCTGCTGCGCTCCCATACCGGTCATGACTTCTCCAGCTACAAGCCGAACACGATCCGTCGGCGCATCGAACGGCGCATGGCGGTGCATCAGATCGAATCCATCGAGAGCTATCTGAAGTTCCTGCAACTCACGCCGACCGAGGTGGAGGCGTTGTTCCGCGACATGCTCATCGGGGTCACGAGATTCTTCCGTGACACGCAGGCATTCGAGGCACTCGAGCGCGATGTCATTGCGCGGATCCTCAAGGATCGTCCCACGGGCAGTCCGGTGCGTGTGTGGGTGCCCGGGTGTTCCACGGGCGAGGAGGCGTACTCCATCGCCATGCTGCTGCATGAACAGATCGCTGCTTTGAAACAGAGTTTCCCCGTGCAGGTCTTCGCGACCGACATCGATAGTCGCGCGATCGCCACTGGGCGCGCGGGTTGCTACCCCGCCAGCATTGCCGGCGATCTCTCCCCGGAGCGCCTGTCCCGGTTCTTCATACTGGAACCGGATGGCATGAGCTATCGCGTGCACAAGGCCATCCGCGATCTTTTGATCTTCTCCGAGCAGGATGTGATCAAGGATCCGCCGTTCTCGCGACTCGATCTGGTCAGTTGTCGCAATCTCATGATCTACATGGGCGCCGAGTTGCAGCGAAAGCTCATCCCGCTGTTCCACTACTCCTTGAACCCGAATGGCCTGTTGTTCCTCGGGACCTCCGAGAGCGTGGGCGATTTCGCTGAGCTGTTCGAGACCGTGGATCGCAAGTCCAGGATCTTCCTTCGTCGACACGATGCGCAGGCGGTACACCGGGCTGGCATGGGTCGCGCCCTTGCGATGCCCACCACCATTGGCGACTTGCATGCGCGGGCGAGAGTGAAGAAGCCCGAGCCAGCAAGAGTCCCCCTGCGCGAGTTGACGGAGCAGTCGCTGCTTCAGGAGCTGGCCCCGACTGGGGCGTTGGTCAATGCGCAGGGTGACATCCTGTACTTACACGGCAGGGCCGGCATCTATCTCGAGCCGGCTTCCGGCGAGGCGGGGATCAGCAACATCCTCAAGATGGTGCGCGAAGGTCTCCGTCTCGAGCTCACCACGGCGCTCCATCGCGCCTCGTCCCGCCAGCAGGCCGTGCGCACATCGGGACTGCGGGTCCGGACCAACGGTCATCACGCTCTCGTCGACCTGGTCGTGCGCCCGGTCCATGAGGACGCCACCATGGCGCCTGACAAGCGGCTTTATTTGGTCATCCTGATGGAGCGGGTGCCTGGCGCCGACGGCAGCGGCGGTGGCCATTCCGATACGAGTCCGAAGTCCCAGAGCGACGGGTCGGCCGCCGCCGTCGATGAGCGCATCCTCGCGCTCGAACAGGAACTCCGAGCGAAGGATGAGTATCTCCAGTCCACCCATGAAGAGCTCGAGACCACGAATGAGGAGCTGCGGTCGTCGAATGAGGAAATGCAGTCGGTGAATGAAGAGATGCAATCCACCAACGAGGAGATGGAGACCTCGAAGGAGGAACTGCAATCCGTCAACGAAGAACTCTCCACGGTCAACGCCGAGCTGCAGACCAAGGTCCACGACCTCTCGCGCGCGAACAATGACATGAACAACCTCCTTGCCGGGACCGGGATCGCGACGGTGTTCGTCGACCACCAGCTGCGCATTCTACGCTTCACCCCAACGGCCAACGCGATCACGAACCTGATTCCGAGCGACCTGGGCCGGCCGGTGGGGCATGTGGTCTCGAATCTGGTCGGATACGACCGGTTGGTCGCAGATGCCCAGGGCGTGCTGGACACCCTCATTCCGCACGAAGTCGATGTGCAGTCCACGCAGCGAAAGTGGTACACGCTGCGAATCCAGCCCTATCGCACGCTCGACAATGTGATCGAGGGTGTGGTCATCACCTTTGTCGAGATCAGTGAGATCGTTCGCGTGCGCGAGGCGCTGCAGAAGGCCAATGACGAGTTGAGGCTCGCGGTCGTGGCGCGGGATGCAGGAGATGCTTTCATCGTGCAGGACCTTGATGGTCGCATCCTGGCCTGGAACCCGAGCGCGGTGCGCATCTTCGGCTGGACCGAGGCCGAGGCGCTGACCATGAATGTCCGCGACCTTGTGACTCCAGCGGAGCGCGATGGATTCCTCGCGAAGGCCCGGCAGGCGAGCCGCAGCGCGCTGCTCGAACCGAGTCGTGTGGGACGGCTCACCAAGCAGGGTGCGGTCGTGGAGGTCAGCATGACGTCGACCGCACTGCTGGATGGCGCGGGCAGGACGTACGCGATCGCCACGACGGAGCGGCTGATCGTTCCCGGCCAAGGAGGCACCCCATGAGCCCCGAAGAGGCGCCGCTGACTCCGGCTGCCGACCTGCGCCGGAAGGCTGAGGCGCGCGCACTGGAACGGGTCGCGCTGGCGGCTCGTCACCTCGAGGCGCTGCTCCCCGAGGATACGCGTCACATGCTGCACGAGCTGCGGGTTCACCAGATCGAACTCGAGCTCCAGAATGAGGAGCTTCGACGCACGTCGCTCGAGTTGGATTCGCTGCGGGCGCTGTACTTCGACCTGTACGACATCGCGCCGGTCGGTTACTGCACCCTCGATGCGCAGGGCAACATCCTGAAGGCCAATCTCACGGCGGCGACTCTGCTGGGAGTGTCGCGGGCGACACTTCAGGATGCACCGCTCTCTCGCTTCATTGCCGCGGAGGATCAGGATTTCTGGTATCTGCATCGTCGCCGACTCGCGGACTCCGACGGCCCAGTGGCTTTCGACCTCCATCTCGTGCGGCAGCCGGATGCGAAGTTCTGGGCACATTTCGAAGGCACCGCTGGGCCGGGCCCCGACGGAGTGCGCGGCATCCGACTGGTGCTGAGCGATATCAGCGAGCGACGCTCGCTGGAAACGGCGAGTGCCGAACTCGCGCTCAAACTCGAGCAGGCGCAACGGCTGGAGTCCGTTGGCCGACTGGCCGGTGGCGTGGCGCACGATTCAAACGATATGCTTGGGGTGATCATCGGGCACACCGAGTTGGCCCTTTTGCAGCCAGCCCTACCCGCAGCGCTCCGCATCGACCTCGAGCAGATCCGCGAGGCGGCTCAGCGTTCGGCGCGAATGAGCCGGCAACTCCTCGCATTCGCTTCGCAGCAGGTCGTGAGCCCGGAAGCGCTGGACCTGGCTCGCGTGATTCAACAGGACACGCGCGTACTCCAGCGCGTTCTCGGCGATGACGTGAAGGTGCTCGTACACAGCGAATCTCCACTCTGGGTGGTCTGGATGGATCCCGCGCAGATCGACCAGATCCTCACCAACCTCTGCCTCAACTCGCGAGAAGCTCTGGCCCCAGGTGGCACGATCCGTATCGATCTGGCCAATCGAGTGTTCACTGCGAAGGACTGTCTGGGGCTCGCCGATGCTGCGCCCGGCGAATATGTGGCGTTATCGATCACCGACGATGGCCGCGGAATGGATGCGCACACCTTGGCGCATCTCTTCGAACCCTTCTTCACGACCAAGTCCAACTGGGCGGGCACCGGGCTGGGACTCGCATCGGTCTACGGGAGTGTCCGTCAGAATGGCGGGTTCATCCACGTCACGAGCGAGCCGGGGAAGGGGTCGAAGTTCGTGGTGCATCTTCCACGTTTCCTCGGGGATGCGGCATCGATGCTTCCGCAGCCGCTGGCCGAATCCCTTTCAAGGTCTTCGGGTCAAGAGACCATCCTCGTGGTCGAAGACGATCCCGCACTCCTGCGATTGACGGAACGCGTGCTCCTACGAGCGGGCTACACCGTCCTCACCGCGGGGACGCCAAGCGATGCCATCCGCACGATCACCGATCATCCGAGCACGATCGATCTGCTGTTGAGCGACATGGTCATGCCCGAGATGAATGGACGCGATCTGGCCACGCAGTTGCTGGCCATCCGACCCGGGCTGCGATGCCTGTTCATGTCCGGGTTCGCGCCCGACGTGCTTGAAGACAATCTGGCCCCTGCCAGGGATTTTCGCTTCTTGCAGAAGCCGGTCTCGATCGCGGATCTCACGCTCGGGGTCCGCCATGCGCTGGACGCTCCGCCGCACTGAATCTGGGCCTCGCCGCTACGACGCGGCCCGCGTGACCCGCGTGACCACGCCCATCACCGTGCGCACGCTCACGCGATCGCCGGTCGCCAGTCCCTCGGGGCACTCGGTCCGCCCCACGCGTGCCACTCGCGGTCCCGCTGCTTCCTCGCCTTCATAGAGCAATCCCAGATCGAAGTAGCGGTCGCCATGGATGTCCACCGGTTGCATTCGTACGACCGTGGCGAGTCGATCTTGAGGCAGGAGGAAGCTCATGACGGTCAGGGTGGCGGGCGGCGGCGCACGCGTCAAGCACTTGGAGAGTTGGAGCGTGCGCGCAGGTTCGCCTATGCTCCGCCGTTATGCGACGAACCACTGGAGCGATCGTCTGTCCCAAGTGTGAGCGCCTGATCAGTGCGGGCGAGAAGAAGTGTCCCTACTGCGGTGCGTGGCAGCCCGGCATGTTCGGCTATGGCCCGGCGCTGCAGCGCTGGATCGGCGGTCGGCTCGACCTGACGCGCGTCATCATCATGACGTGCGTGGCGCTGTTCGTCCTGTCTTTGGCGCTCGACCCGGGCGCAATTCTGCAGATGCGCGGACTGTTCGATATCCTTTCGCCCTCCAGCACCTCGCTGTTGCGCTTGGGGGCCACCAGCGACCGCCTGCAGCAAGCCGGCTTCTGGTGGACGTTGTTCACCGCGGTGTTCCTGCATGGCAGCGCGCTGCATATCCTCTTCAACATGCTGTTCACCTCGCGCTACCTGCCGATGGTGATCGATCTGTTCGGGGCAGTGCGCTCGTTCATCATCTTCATGATCGCGGGCGTGGGCGGTTTCCTGGTCAGCAATTTCGCGGGTGTCCACCTGACCATCGGTGCCTCGGGGGCGATCTATGGGCTCTTCGCCGCGCTCATCGTGTATGGCCGCCGCACCGGCCAATCGCAGCTGACGGGTCAGTTGTGGGGCACCGTGGTGATCATGTTCGTGTTCGGCTTCATGATGCCGGGGACCAACAACTGGGCACACGGCGGTGGCTTCGCAGCCGGGTTCGTCGCTGCCGAAGCCATGCGCTTCTCGCACGAGCGCGAGTCGCGCTGGGAGTTGGCGCTCGCGGGCTTGCTGGCGCTGGTCACGGTGGTGGGCTTCGGGCTGTCGTTCTACTTCATGTCGGGGATCCTGCGATGAGTCCGGCGGCGAAGAAGCCCGCACCCCAGCCCGTTGCCGACGGCAAGCCACGATGCGGCTGGGTCAAGCTGACGAATCCACTCTATGTGCACTACCACGACACCGAGTGGGGCGTGCCGGAGCACGACGATCGTGCGCTGTACGAGAAGCTGATTCTCGATGGGCATCAGGCGGGGTTATCGTGGGAGACGATCCTGAACAAGCGCGAGAACTACCGCCGCGCGTTCGAGGGATTCGTGGTCGAGCGGGTGGCCCGGTACACGCCGGCGAGAATCGAGCGGTTGCTGCTCGACGCAGGGCTCGTCCGCAATCGTCAGAAGATGAACGCGGCGGTCACCAATGCGCGGGCGTTCCTCCAAGTGCAGGAGGAGTTCGGGACGTTCGACCGGTTCCTGTGGCGCTTCGTCGATGGCGCACCGCTGCAGTCGCGACTCGAGCGCATGGACCAGTTCCAGCCGCGCACCGCAGTCTCGGACGCGCTCAGTAAGGAATTGCTGCAACGCGGGTTCAAGTTCGTCGGCTCCACGATCGTGTATGCCTACATGCAGGCGATCGGCATGGTGAACGATCATCTCACCCCGTGCTTCCGACATGGCCCGGTGCACAAGCTTGGCACCAAGCGAGGCCGGGCTTGACCGCACCGCGCAACGCCCTACATAATGGCGGGGTCATGAAGACCTCCCGCCAGCATCATCATGTGCATCGTCACCACGGCCCGACGGGCCGGGGACGTGTGCGCGTGCTCGGGTAGGCTCCTCACCGAACACCGATCGCACCGACTCCGCGGCCCGTCGTTCACACGACGGGCCGATTTCTTTTTGCCCTCACTGCCACCCGATTCCGAGGATTCCCATGCTCCGCATCGCACTGCCCAACAAGGGCCGACTCTTCGAGGACACCCGCGAGCTTCTCGCGGATGCCGGACTCTCTCTGCGCGCAGCGGGAGACCGCGCGCTACGCGCCACCCTGGGCGGCGAGTACGAAGCGATATTCGTCCGCGCTCAGGATGTCCCCGAGTTCGTCGCCGATGGGGCTGCGGATGTCGGCATCACCGGGCTCGACCAGTTGGGGGAATCGGGCCGACCGCTCGTGGACCGACTCGACCTGGGCTTCGGACGTTGCCGTCTGGTGGTGGCCACGCGCGAGGACGGTCCGGTGCGCGAGGTCGCCGACGTGACGAGCGGCATGCGCGTGGCGACGAGTTTTCCGCGCCTCACGCAGCAGGCGTTCGAGCGACTGGGGCGCCAGGTCCAAGTGGTACCCATGTCCGGCGCGGTCGAGATCGCACCGCATCTGGGCGTGGCCGATGTGGTGGTCGACCTCGTGAGTACGGGCTCGACGTTGCGCGTGAACGGGCTGCGTGAGGTGGGCACGCTGTTGGAATCGACCGCCCGTCTGATGGCGCCCGCCGTTGCGCACGACGCGTCGCGCGAAGCACCGCTGCAGCGGCTGCAGAATGTCCTCGCCTCGGTGGTGCATGCCCGCGGCAAGCGTTACCTGATGGCGAATGTCCCTCGCGTTGCCCTGGACGACGTGAAGCGCGTGCTGCCGGGGATCTCGGGGCCGACCGTGGTCGACGTGTTGAACGGTGGTGCGCTGGTGGCGGTGCATGCCGTGGTCCCGGCGGAAGGGCTCGATCGTGTGATCGAGGCGCTTCAGGGTGTCGGCGCGACCGGAATCCTGGTGACACGCATTGAACGGTTGGTGCCATGAGTGCGTTGACGCTGCGCTACACCGGTTCGCTCGCGGCGGCCCGCACTGCCGTGCTGGCTTCGCGTGGAATGGCTGGGCTCGGCATCGACGCCGCCCGTCGCGAACAGGTCGCCTCGCTGCTCGCGCGCGTGCGAGCCGAGGGCGACCCGGTATTGTACGAACTGGCGGAGCGCTTCGATCATGTTCGGCTGACCTCACTCGAAGTCCCGCGCGAACGCATCGAGGCAGCCCTCGAACGCGTGTCCAGTACCTTGCGACTCGCGCTCCAAACGGCAGCCGAGAACCTGCGGCTTGCACACGCCGCTCAACTGCCCCGCGAAGTGCGGGTCGAAGTGGCGCCGGGGATCACCGTAGGACGTCGTCCGGACGCGATCGCCCGAGTCGGCGTCTATGCGCCGGGTGGGCTCGCCGCCTATCCGAGCAGCGTGCTCATGGCAGCGATCCCTGCGCGGGTGGCGGGAGTGACCGAGGTGGTGTTGTGTTCGCCTCCGGACGCCCACAGCGATGGCGCGCCATCCGATCTGGTCCTCGCGGCAGCGGCGATCGCTGGTGTGGACCGCGTGTTCGCGCTGGGGGGCGCCGGTGCGGTGGCGGCGATGGCGTATGGCACCGCGAGTGTTCCCGCCGTGGATCGGATCGTCGGCCCGGGCAACGTCTGGGTGGCCGAAGCCAAGCGGCAGGTGGCCGGCTGGGTGCCGATCGACGCACCCGCCGGGCCGAGCGAGGTGCTCGTGATCGCGGATGCGGCTGCGAGTGTCGGCGCGATCGTTCGCGAGTTGGTCGCGCAGGCCGAGCATGACCCCGAGGCGTGCTCGCTCGCGGTTCTGGTTGGACTCGAGGCCGCGCCAGTGATGGACGCGCTCGCCGCCGAGGTCGCTTCGACACCGCGCGCCGATGTCGTGCGGGCAGCGCTCGCGGCGCAGGGCGGAGTGTTGGTGGCGGCTTCACTCGAGGAGGCGGTCGAGTTCGCGAACGACTACGCCGCCGAACACCTGGCGCTGCACCTGCGGGATGCCGACGAAGTTCTGTCGCGCGTGCGGGGCGCGGGCGCGGTGTTCCTCGGAGAATCGAGCGCGGTCGCTTTCGGCGATTACGCCAGTGGTGGCAATCACGTGTTGCCCACGGCGGGAGCGGGCCGTGCGTGGTCGGGACTATCCGTGCTCGAGTTCGTGCGCTGGACCAGTTGGCAACGAGTGACTCCCGCGGGGGCCGCGAGTCTCGCCGACGTCACCTCCCTGCTCGCGGACGCCGAGGGCTTGCCCGCGCACGCCGCAGCGGCGCGCGCATGGGGAGTGACCAGATGCGAGTGACCTTGTTCGATCACGGCGCAGGCAATCTGCACTCGCTCGCCAAGGCGCTGGCTGCGGCTGGTGCGGATCCGCTCATCACCGCGGATCCGACGCAGTTGGTCGGCGCAGAGGCCATCGTGTTTCCGGGGGTCGGCGCGTTCGCTCCCGCAGCGGCGCGACTCGCCCCTGCGCGCGAAGCGGTGCGCGATGCCCTGCTCGCGGGAACTCCGGCGCTTGGGATCTGCCTGGGTATGCAGCTGATGTTCGACAGCAGTGAAGAAGGCGATGGAGCAGGGCTCGGCGTGTTCGCGGGCCGCGTCACAAAGCTCGCCACCGAGCGACTGCCGCATGTGGGTTGGAACTCCCTGGAGAACGCCGGCGAGCGGTTGCTCGAGAGCGCACCGCTGGATGCCGTTTACTACGCGCACAGCTATGCCTGCCGGCCCAGCCAACCACACGTCGTGACGGCTTGGAGCGGCTTGGAGGGGGAACGATTCCCGGCCATCGTCCGCCGTGGCCGCATCGTTGGCGTGCAGTTCCACCCCGAGAAGAGCTCGCAGGCCGGCTTGGCCTTCCTGCGTGCGTTCCTCGTGGAGGTGTTCGCATGCGCGTGATCCCCGCAGTCGACCTGCGCGAAGGTGCGTGCGTGCAGTTGGTGGGTGGCGACTACGCCGCTGAGGCCGTGCGTCTGGCGGATCCGCTCGCGGTGGCGGCTCGGTGGCGGGAGATCGGCTTCAAAGCGCTGCACGTGGTCGACCTCGATGCGGCCACGGGTCGCGGCGAGAACCGCAGCATCGTCGAGGCGCTCGCGAAGCTCGAGGGCTTGGAAATCCAGGCGGGCGGCGGCGTGCGCGAGGCGGTTGATGTGCAACGCCTGCTCGACGCCGGCGCAGCCCGCGTGGTGGTCGGCACCCGCGCGCTGCTCGAGCCCGATTGGCTTGCGGAGCTGACGCATGAGTTCCCGCAGCGAGTGGTGCTCGCCGCGGATGTGCAGGGCCAGCAACTCACCACGCACGGTTGGACGCGCGTGTTGCCGCTCGCGCTCGTGGAGGCACTCTCGATGTGGGATGCACTGCCATTGGCTGGACTGTTGGTGACTTCGGTGCAACTGGAGGGGCGCATGCAGGGCCCGGATGTCGAAACGCTGGAGCGGGTCCGCTCTGGCACGCGGCACGTGGTATTCGCCTCGGGTGGAATCGGATCGCAAAAGGACCTGGAACGACTGGAGGGAATCGGGATGGACGCGGCGATTGTCGGGATGGGGCTGTACACCGGTGCGATCGAGGCCGATGCGGCGGCGAGGTTCTCACGATGAGCACCGTGACCCGCAAGACGCGCGAGACCGATGTGCGCGTGACGCTCACGCGCGGTACGGGCATGTGCGAGGTGAGCACGGGCCAGCCGTTCCTGGATCACATGATCGTCACTCTGGCTCGGCACAGCGGCCTCGATCTCGAGGTGAAGGCGGCCGGCGACCTCAAGCACCACACGATCGAGGATGTCGCCATCACGATGGGAGAGGCACTGGCGGTGCTGATCCGCGAGCCTATCGTGCGATACGCCCACCACGTGGTGGCGATGGATGATGCGTTGGTCGCGGCCACACTCGATGCCGGCGGGCGGACATTCTATCGCGGCCCGGTGCCGTCGTCTTTGTATGACCACTTCTTCCGCTCGCTGTGCGACCACGCGCGCATCACATTGCACCTTGAAGTGCGGCGCGGACGTGATCGCCATCACGTGATCGAGGCGGCGTTCAAGGCGACGGGGTTCGCGTTGCGCCATGCGCTGACCCCCGCGAGCGAAGTCTTCAGCACCAAAGGCGCGGTCTCGCAGGGAGTGGATGCATGTTGATGCGACGGTTGATCGCCTGCCTCGACGTGCAGGGCGGGCGCGTGGTCAAAGGCACCCGGTTCGTGGGGCTGCGCGATGTCGGCGATCCAGTGGAGCTGGCGCATCGATACGAAGTCCAGGGCGCGGATGAGATCGTTTTCCTCGATATCACCGCGACTCACGAGGAGCGCGCGACGGTACTCGACTTGTTGCGTCGCACCGCCGAACAGTTGTTCGTGCCGCTCACGCTCGGTGGTGGGATCCGCACCGCTGAGGATGCAGCGAACGCGTTGCGTGCGGGTGCCGACAAGGTGAGCGTGAACAGCGCTGCCGTCGCGCGTCCAGAACTCATTGGTGAGATCGCGGCGCGCTTTGGTGCGCAATGTGTGATCGCGAGCATCGACGCGCGATATGAGGCCGGTGCGTGGCGCGTGATCACGCATGGGGGGCGCCGCGAGACTTCGCTGGACGCGGTGGCGTGGGCGCGTGAGTGCGTGCAACGCGGCGCGGGCGAGATCCTGCTCACCAGTGTCGACACCGACGGCGGCAGTCGCGGTTTCGATACGGCACTGTTGACTGCGGTCACTCGCGAAGTGCGGGTCCCGGTGATCGCTTCGGGCGGCGCGGGTGAACCGGCGCATGCCGCCGAAGCGTGTGCGGCGGGGGCGGACGCGGTGCTGGTTGCCGGCGTGCTGCACGATGGGCTGTAT
>Ga0163144_10003933_pt1 | contig 33741 bp, 45 predicted proteins | sample OliLak19BULKMAT1_FD_123175 | JGI IMG/M metagenome (GOLD analysis project Ga0163144, IMG submission 123175) | Freshwater microbial mat bacterial communities from Lake Vanda, McMurdo Dry Valleys, Antarctica - Oligotrophic Lake LV.19.BULKMAT1 | ecosystem: Environmental > Aquatic > Freshwater >... | reverse complement strand
TCGTCCTCGAGGACTGGCTCGTCGTCCTCTGAGATTATCCACACATTGTGTGGGCACCGCTCGTCGTATAGACACCAGCCATTGCAATCCTCGAGACCGTGCCCTAGCCAGCTCGGTGTCTCGATACTGCCATTTTGTATCCCGGCTAGTAGGTCCTGCTCGGTAGCGGTCTCGTCGTTGTTTTGGTAATCGTGGAGTGCTTTTTTGATCCAGGTGACTAATCGTGTTTTGCGTCCCATTTTGTATCCTTTTTTCGTCAGAGCGTTGTTACTCTCTATATTTATAATGTACACCGTTATGGTGTACCATGTCAACATAATAATCTATTTTATTTAAAAAAATAATCGTGTGAGTCACGAAACTACAAAACAAGTCGAAAGCAAGTTATGAGAGCTATTAAAAACCCGACAGGTAAAGGTGGATTCAAGCTCGGCGTTAGCGGTAACCCAGGTGGTCGGCCAAAAGTGGTGCACGACGTTATCGCGCTTGCGCGAATACATGCGCCTGCTGCTATTAACGCACTCGTTGATGTTATGCAAAATTCGACCAAGGACCAAGCGCGTGTTGCGGCTGCTAACGCTCTATTAGACCGAGGTTATGGGCGTCCGAAACAGGAGTTGGAGCACGCAGGGCTCGATGGAGCCGCGCTCGTACCAATTTTAAACGTGACGATCAGTAATATCGATTCGTCGCCGATTAATTAGCGTAGGCACACGTGCAAATTGATTTGTCGCTCCATCAACGGCAGGGACAGGCATTACTGACGCCAGCTAATGAGATCCTGTATGGGGGTGCGGCCGGTGGCGGCAAATCTCATTTAGCACGGGTAGCGTCAATAATTTGGTGTTCTGACGTGCCCGGTATACAAGGTTATTTTTTTCGTCGTAAATACGATCAGCTAATAAAAAATCATATGGAGGGTCCGACCGGGTTCCGTGCGCTGCTAGCGCCCTGGGTAACAGCGAAACTTTGCGAAATCGTGGAGTTGGAAATCAGGTTTAAATGGGGTAGCCGTATATTTTTAAATCATGCGCAGCACGAAAAGGATATTTATAATCACCTGGGTCCGGAGTTCCATTTTTTGTTTATCGAGGAAGCTACCCAGTTTAGTGCCAAAATGCTGCGTTTTTTGCGGAGTCGATTGCGGATTCCCGACACGTTAAAAATTCCCGACAAGTACCTAGGCGTTTTTCCTCGTGCGATTTACACATCGAATCCTGGTGGAGTTGGGCACGATTATTTAAAAACCGGGTTTATCGATCCGCATCCACCGCTAACGTTATTCGACGCGCCAGAAAACGACGGCGGAATGAAACGCGTATTTATACCTGCTAAACTCGCTGATAATCCGAGTCTAAACGGTCTAGAGTACTCTCGACAGTTAAAAGGGCTTGGGTCGCCCGAGCTGGTTGACGCAATGCTCAACGGTGATTGGTCAATAATAGCCGGAGCATTTTTCAAAGAATTTTCTGAAAATCGTCACGTTCTGCCGGTTTTCGCGTTACCAAAACACTGGACGAGATTTCGAGCGTTCGATTGGGGTTATGCTCGGCCATTTTCTTGCGGATGGTACACAGTAAGTGATGGCGCTTGCATCACGTGTTACGGGACAGGTTGCCGCAACAAAAATTGTGTAACGTACCCACGAGGGGCCATAATTAAATATCGCGAGTGGTACGGCCGATCAGAACCGAACGTTGGCCTAAGGCTCCAAGACCCCGAGATTGCGCGGGGAATCGTGGAACGTACAGGGGACGAGGATATTGCGTACACAGTAGCTGATCCGTCTATGTTTAAATCCGATGGCGGCCCGTGTCCCGCCGAAACGTTTCGACGTCACGGTGTTTCGATGAGGGCTGCTGATAACACTCGCGTAGCGGGTTGGCAACAGATACGGACGAGGTTAAACGGCGAAGAGGGTCGGCCGATGCTGTATTTTTTCGAGACCTGTCGTGACACGATTCGCACATTACCAGCGCTCCAACACGATGAGCACCGGCTAGAGGATATCGATACGGACATGGAGGACCACGCTGCGGATCAGCTCCGGTACGGGTGCATGTCACGCCCGTGGGAAAACGACCTAGTGGTCGAACAACCGCCGAAAAGCATCAGCCAAATCACGTTCAAAGAGCTCATGGAGAGCTCGAGAGATCGAAATACAACACGAGAGGAGAAATATTAATGAGTAAACCAGCGTTTAGCCCAGGTATAACAACATCAATTAGTGCTACGTCAGTTAGTGCAAGTGCAGCCCTGAACGTTAATAGTCCAATCGTACGAATTTACAACGCCGGCACCGTGAGGGCGTTCGTGCGTTTCGGCGTCGGTGCTCAAACGGCAGTTATTACAGATATGCCTATTGCGCCAGGTACTATTGAGTTGTTTAGCGACGGTGTCGCCGACACTATCGCAGTAATTTGCGCAACTGGTGAGACGGCGATTATTTATATTACGTCGGGAGACGGGTCCTAATGTTACGAGCGCTAACAAATACAAATAGTGGTACGGGTGCCTCGTCGGTAGGCGGTACGGGTGCTGTTAGAGTTGTCTGCATCGGTGATTCTATAACTGCCGGATCGTACATAATTGGCGACAGAAATTTAACGCTCCAAGGTTTTTCTTGGCCATCCCTGTTCGAGTATTATACTCAAGGACGTTTTCAATTGGCGCTAAACGCAGGGGTTGCGGGCGATCAAACAGCTCAAATGGTCACCCGATTTAGCGCTGACGTCCTCGCTAAAAAACCCGATATTTGCGTAATACTAGCCGGCACTAATGATGTTTCAAACAACGTGCTACTAGATGCGTCGTACGCAAACATGAATTCAATGGTGCAAACCTGCTTAAATGCTCGTATTTTACCGGTTATTGTCAATATTCCACCTCGCCGAAGAAGTGTACTCGATGCTGCACCTCCGACAGCCGGAGTCCTCGGCACTATCTATAACACGTGGGCGTGGAATCTCTGGCTTCACCTGTACGCTCAGAAATGGCATCTGCCGTTTATTGATATATTTTCGAAACTTTATGATCCTGCGACGGCTGATTGGAAAGCAACTTTTTCAACTGACGGCGTACATCCCGACACTCCAGCTGTAAAAATAATTGCTCAAGCGGTAGCTGATGTGCTCATCGGAACAGTATCAGGCTCTCGAATACATCTTGCAGCAGGAGCAATGAATAAGGGCCTTACTACTGGCTTTCCAAATTTTATCAACATGGCGCAAAACGGGTTAATGCTTGTGCATTCGGGTGGTATAGCTACCGATATGCACCAGTCCGCTACCCCAAGTCTCACAAAAACAATTGTTACCGATGCGAATATTTTAGGCAATTGGCAGCAGTTCCAGGTCAATGCGTCATCGAGTGGATACGCGATGTATCAAAACCTATTCGGGGCAAGGATAAACAACACAACAGTAACAGTATCAGTGAGTGCTACGAATTTAAACGAAGTTGTAAAAAATACGGCGTGGTCTTCCACCGTGCACATCGGAAGTATTTTACGAATTTCTACGGCAAGTCCCGCGGGCATAATTCCAGGCGATTATATAATCACAGCAGTATCAACAACTACGGCGACGTTAAATAGAAATTGCGCGACAGTATTAGGAACCACGGGGATGATCGGAAATTGGGGTTACGGCGGCGGCGCTCCTGCACCCGGCGATAGGATGTACATGTCGGGGCTATATCAATCCGAGGCGTTTGAGGGAATTGGTACGTTTAATATAGCTGCTGAGGCAGGAGCGGGTGGATCATTAGCGATGCGAAAAGCGAGCGCGATGGTGTTCGACTATAATCCGGTCGGTGGGTGTGCGTACGCTGGCGATTTTACTTATCCAGCGACAGGCGGAATTTCTCAACTAGTTACAAGTCTTATTACTAGTAGTAACGTTTCAACTATTCTTCGCCAGGCTCAAATTGGTATGTTTAATCTGACAGGCCTTTACGGAAATAATAATTTTATATAATCGATATGGAAAGACTTTTATCCTCAAGCGACATGATTTTAAAAAATCTGTTCATTCTCTCCGACGCCAATTTAGCAACGTTAGAAGAGCAACCGTTTATCAAACAAGCTGAATTTAATTCGTTCGTCATCGATTCTATCTTCGCAATTGGATCGTCGGGTGACGCAGATAGTGCGTGTGTCGGCGGGATTTATAACGGTTATAAAAGCAAGGGCTCTTCTCAGTTGGTAAGTGCGCTCCAGAATTGGGACGCGCTACTTACCACGAACGAGGAGCGAAGAGACATCGACGATACCGAGGTGGTTAATGTTCTGACGAGGCGCAAGTTTTTAAAATTGCAATTAGAGGTAATCACAGAGGTACTATTCACTGTCCCGGTGCTTGCACTATCCGTAGAAAGTAGAAGCCGTGCGTTTGCGGACGTTTATATCAATGGGTTTATAATTAGCTAGCGATTCATGGCGGCAGGATACGATTTAGACACCGACTCTACGAGTAAACAGGAGAGGCTCGCGCCGAAACTGACGGAAGAACTTGAAACATACAAAAAAACGGTTAAAACCTACGAGAAGAATTTTAAAAACTGGAAAAAACGAAGCAATAAAATAATCAAACGCTACAGGGACGAACGTGGCAACTCCTCGACTCGTGGCAAACGGTACAACATTCTGTGGAGCAATATACAGACATTAAAACCCGTAATTTACGCACGTACACCCAAAGTCGTTGTGTTACGTCGTTGGAAAAATAGCGATATCGTCAGTCGTGTGGCGTGTCAGATTGCCGAGCGCTGCACACAGTACCAGATCGAGAGCAATAATTTCGATAAAGTTATGCGGCAATGTAGAGATGATTATCTACTCCCAGGGCGCGGTAGTGCATGGCACAGGTTTCGAGCTGATTTCGACGACGACGGCCTACTAGTGCCATACAGCGAGCGAGTAGAAACGGATTACGTGCCCTGGACGGAATTCGGTCATGACGGCGGTCGGTTTTGGGAAGAGATTAAGGACGTCTGGCGCGAGATCTACCTATCTCGGGGGGAGCTGGAGGAGCAGTTCGGGGACGTCGCAACAGACGTTGCTCTTGATTATGCTCCAGAGGCGGACGAAGGACACTCCGATAAGAAAGACGATGAAAAGTACAATAAAGCGAGGGTAATCGAGTACTGGTGCATATCAACTCGGACAACGTATTGGTTTACTCGCTCGTCCCAGGAGTTTCTAAAAGTAGAGGAGGACATACTCGGCCTAGAGAAATTCTTGCCTTGTGCTCGGCCGCTTTACGCGACGACAACGAACGAGTCGCTGGAACCTGTACCAGATTTTAGTCTCTATCAAGATCAGGCGGTAGAGCTTGATGAAATAACACACAGAATTTCGAAACTGACCCGAGCGTTAAAAGTGGCCGGTGTTAGAGATGCGTCTATGCAGGAATTGTCGCGCCTTTTAGAAGAGGGCTGCGAAAACAGACTTATACCGGTAAAAGACTGGGCGGCGATAGTCGCTCAAAACGGTATCGCGGGTGGTATATCGTTTCTACCGTTAAAAGAGATCAGTGAGGTACTGGGTGGCCTCTATACCGCCGCTGATAAAAAAGTGCAGGAAGTGTATGCCATTACCGGCATGGCAGACATTATTAGGGGTAATACTGACCCTAACGAGACTGCTACCGCGCAACAAATTAAAGGGAAATTCGCCACGCTTCGCATTTCCGAACGGCAGCAGCAAATGCAGGAATTTTGCCGTGATAATATCCGCATTATCACTGAGATTGCGGTAGAGCATTTTAGTGATGAGACGCTGTATCAGATGGCCGGCATGGATTTTGCCGAACCAAAAGAACAGGACGTTTTTGCTCAATCGTTGGAATTATTGCGAATTGACAAGCTACGCTCTTTTATTATTGATATTGAGACCGATTCAACAATCGCCGTCGACGAGAGTCAGGAAAAACAGGATGCTAGCGAGGCAATCGGTGCGATCTCTAATTTTTTTAGTCAAATGACGCCAGTCGTTCAAATTATGCCGGAATTCCAAAATATTCTTGAACCGATCTTGATGGCTTTTATTAAGCCGTTCCGTTGGTCACGAACTGTGGAGGGGGCAATTGAAAGTGCGTTTCAATCGATGAAAGATGCTGCAACGGAGGCGGCCGAGAATCCTCAGGAAATGCAACCCTCACCCGAAGAAATACAAATACAGCACGCACAGGCGGATACACAAGCCAAAATGCAGATGGAAACGTTTAAAGCTCAACAGGCAGCCCAACAACAACAGCTCGATGCTCAATATAAAGAGCGAGAATTACAATTAAAGGAGCGCGAAGTATCTCTTCGTGAGCAGGAAATTTCGCTAAACGCGCAAATTACCGTCGGCGCTCAAAAAGACAAGCACGCTCTAGACATCGAAAAAGTCCGGGGAGATCAAGCAATTCAGGTAGCAGTCTTACAAGCCAAGGTTGAGGAGGCGACGAAAAAAGCGGCCGCCGATGCGCTTAAACAATCAGGTATTACTACACCGATTGGAGTCGGTGCTACGACACCAAAGCGCAAAAGGGTGGTTATTTCGCACGATGAGAACGGTAACAGACTAATCGATCTGCATGAGATTTAGATGCCTACCTATGGGCCACGTTTCCCGACTAGTCAGTCTATAACAGACGTTACCACATATAACTGGAACAATCCCAACAACGCGCTCACGAGCAATAATCTGTACGCTGACGTTTTCGTTTTTGATGACGCATCAGACAGATTAAACCTGACTGCCTACGGGTTTAATATCCCGCAGACGGAACGAGTGGTTGGTATTGAGGTAGGTATCGAGTCCTACACAGACGGTGTAGATTTAACCAATGATCGGCACGAGCTCAAGGTTTTACATGAAGGGGTTGTATTAGGCACTTCACAATGGAGCACTGATTTCACAGAGGCAACTCTGATAGTCGGGGGTTCGGCATCTCTCACAATTGCAGGGGGAACCCTGAATCCAACAATCGTGAATAGCCCAACGTTCGGACTAGGAATACTGGCCGTCGGACTCGATCCAGGCGGTACGGTATTTCTAGATACGGCGTGGATACGAATACACACCGTATCTAGTGGCGGCCGAACTACATATTTGCATCCCGAACGTGTGCCCAGTAAGCACGAAAAGAAAAAGCGTAAAAAGAAAAAAGACGAGGAGCAAGATAAGCTTAAAGCCGCGCCTATAGAGGTGTCCGCCTTCACGCTCTCTACGCCCGTAGTGAGTGCACCACTACTAGTGGAAACTCCTAGCTCTCTTAAACACGAGTTAGAAGAGATACGAAAGGCTGCGGCAGAAGAGCAAAAACGGCACTATGCCGACACGGCAGAAATAACGCGACCGCCGGAATATGCGCCGGCATTTAAAATGTCTGTTGAAGACGACGAAATCGCATTACTACTTTTGTTAGACGACGACGAAATAAACGTCGGAGAACAGGACGACGAAATCGCTGACGAAATCGCATTACTACTTTTGTTAGACGACGACGAATAACCAACACAATATGGAGGATGTAATATGCCTAATCAGCGTTTTGTATGGCGTAAAGGTCTTGGTGTAATTCCAGTCGAAGAGTCTGATATGGACCCTGATATACCCAGGGCGTTCTTTATCAACTGTGATGCACATTTTAATCAAAAAAGCCCTGTTGATAACCGGTGGTACTCGTGTCCGAATAAAATGCGACGAGCGGCTGAGCGGTCCGGGTGTTATGAAGCTTCCCCCGAGGAAATTTCGAAACTGAAACAGCCAGCACCCAAAATGAGTTCTGTGTCTTACACACTAAACGAAGCTTACGAAAAACTTTCCTCACGATAAACGTATAAAATTACTATATGAAAGATTTCGATACAGATACCGATTTCGACACTTCTGATCTAGAACCAGACAGTAGTGCCGACGAGTCTAAATCGTCACTTAGAGACGCTTTAGAAGACGCCTATGACAGCCAGGTGGACGGCAGTGAGCATGATGCCTCCTCCGATACGCAACGCTCCCGAGATGAGAGGGGACGTTATGCTAAGGCTGACGAAACAGATTTAGGGGCCACAGGGCTGAGTGATAGTACTGAAATTCCCGAAAAGGCATCCATCAGTGCGCCTCAATCGTGGCCCGCTGAAAAGAAAGCTCTTTTTGCTGAGGCTTCACCCGCACTTCGTGAATTTATCGCGGAGCGGGAAGCCCAGGTGGTAAGAGGATTCCAACAGAAAGCCCTTGAAATATCGCGGGACAGAGAAAGCATTTCTGATCTCACTAGTGCCATAGCTCCTCACGCTGACATGTACGCCGATATGGGCGTGGATTCTCCTGGGGAATTAGTATCGCGCCTCATTGATGCCGATATTCTGCTGAGAACCGATCCGGTTAATCAGCTACGATATTTGTGTGAGATTAATGGTGTTCATCCGTCCCAATTACTATTAGAGCCGTCAGAAGCTCCTCAAAACGACCCTCGACTTAATCAATTAGAGTATAAAATCCGTGCATGGGAAGAGCAGCAAGCAGCCTCGACTGAGGCTCAGCACCAAGCGTCGATACAGTCCCTGTCAGAACAGATTGACTACTTTAAAAACGAGGCTGATGTAAACGGTCAACCGATGCGTCCTCATATCGACTTGATAGAAGACGCAATGGCGACCCGTATTCGTCAACTTCGACAGTCCGACCCGACTCTTCCTGTTCCCGCACTATTGCAGAAGGCGTACGACGATGTCGTAAGCCCCATCCGAGATAGTGCGAAATCCCAACACTCAGACGCACTTCGCCAAAAATCTGAAAAAGCTCGGCGTGCTGCTTCATCGTTGCGGGGATCACCAGGAGGCTCGCACGGTCAGGCGCAAACCGGAAAAGATTGGAGGTCAGTTTTAGAGGCAAGTTATGACGCTTTAAGTTAAACAATAAATGAGTTTAAAATGCCAAATCCGAATATATCCGAACTTTTAACCACAACGATTGAGAATCGAAGTGGTGAACTTAGAGATAACGTCACTAGAAATAACGCTCTTGCACTTCGATTGAAGCAAAAAGGCAAGATCAAAACTCTCGATGGCGGTGTCACCATTCGTCATGAACTTTCGTACGCTGAAAACGGCACGTACAAAAGGTACTCTGGTTACGAGACTCTAGACGTTACGCCAATGGACGTCCTTACTAGTGCTGAATTTGATTGGAAACAAGCGGCGATTGCCGTTACTATTTCCGGCCGTGAGCAGAAAATTAACGGTGGTAGTAAGACACAGATTCTAAATCTGCTAGAGAGCCGATTAGAAGTTGCTGAAGCAACGTTCATGAATAAATTTTCAGGCGATATTTATTCAAACGGTACCGCTGACGGTGGAAAACAGGTTGGTGGATTGCAGCTTCTCGTTGCTGATTCGCCAGCAACCGGAACTGTTGGTGGAATTAACAGGGCGACCTGGCCGTTTTGGAGAAATTTCGCTTACAGTTCGATAAGTGATGGTGGTGGAGCTGCTACCGCTGCGAATATTGTCGGCTACATGGATCGTGTCTGGGTTGGCACTACTCGCGGAAACGATAACGTCGACCTTATTGTAGCGGATAATAACTATTTTGTTTTGTACTTACAGGCCTGCCAAAATCTACGACAATTCGTTGATTCGAAACTCGCTGATGCGGGGTACCAGAGCATTAAATTCATGGGAGCGGACGTCGTTCTCGATGGGGGCTACTCTGGAAGTGCACCGACCAATCGTATGTATTTTCTAAACACTAAGTACATCCATTTTTGCGCGATGAAGGGTTGTTTTATGGACCCTCTTGAGTACGGGGAAGGCTCTCCCCACAACCAGGACGCGCTTGTAAAACTTATCGGCCTGATGGGAAACCTCACTCTTGGGTGCGGATTCGTTCAAGGCGTACTCAGAGCGTAACGCAATTCGGGCGTCTTATAAGACGCCCTTTTTAATATTTTGGAGAATAAAATGCCATATACAGCAATTGATAACGTCGTTATTGAACAGGGGATTCACGATATAGAACCGATAGCCGCCCACCCAATGGGCCGTATTGTCGTAGCTACTGACGGATTGTACGGAGTGGGAGAGTTCGTATATCTCCGCGGTGTTGCTTCAACAGTGATAGGCGACCTGGTTATTTTCGATCAGAGCACCGGTAACACTACTCGCGCCGTTGCCGGATCTAGGGGACCCTGCGCGGTGGCTATGTCCGCGTGTGTGGCTCTCCAATTCGGCTGGTACCAGATCTCTGGGGCCGCAATAGTGCGGACTAATACAGCAGTCAATAATGCGTCACCGTACGTAACTGCTGGTGCAGGATTGATAGACGACGCTGTAGTAGCTACTGACAAAATCGACGGCGCAAGGTACAAGACGGCTGATGGATCTCCAGCAGCTGGCTTTGCAATCTTGCAGCTTGCGAGACCGGCACTTAACGGAAACGGATAGTAACCACGAAGGAAAGGATAATAGTATCCTTTCCTTTTTTAATGAAAATGGTCAGTTATGAAAGAAACAATTGGTCTCAACGGTATTATAATTTACGGCGCTGACGATGCGCTAAGCGTTGAGTTTTACTCTCGGCCTGTCGAAAAACAGGTTACCGGCCCAGACGGTAGAACTGTTTTTATTGAAACTGAAAACTTTGAGGAGATGGTGAGGATTAAGATTGACGCATTTAATACTCAGGATTTTCCGGTCGATGAGGTGTTTAAGGTCAGATTCGCCAGACAATACGCTGCTTGGAAGGATGGCACTGAAACAGGTGGCACCAAGCTTGATGAGTGGACCGAATTTCCTAAAGAGAGGCTCCACCACTATTTATATATGGGAGTCAAATACGTTGAGCAATTGGCAGCGTCGGGTGACGCCATGCTGTCCTCCCTGGGCATTGGCTCGAGGGACCTTCATTATAAAGCTCGTGCGTTTCTAAGCGGAAAAGTAATTGAGGATGCTAAGTCGGAAGACACCATTGAGAAAAACGCTTTACGAAAACAGATAGAAGAACTTCGATCACAAATGCAGTCACTTTTGCATATGAAAATGTCAAAAAGTAAGAAGCACGAGACTAATGCAGTGGTAGTAGAGTAGGTATTACGGGGCCATGAGAGAATCGATTCTTACGATCATAAATCAAGCGTGCGGCGAGATAGGTCTGCCAGATATATCTAGTGCTGTGGTAACTACGAACGCCCAGGCACGGCAACTGTTAGCGCTTGCTAAACGAGAAGGGAGGGAGTTACGAAAAGAGTTCCCATGGCCGGAACTAACGAGAGAGGCAACGATCACGACTGTGGCAAGCCAGGCTAGTTATGCACTCCCGGTCGATTTTAATTACAGTCTTTTTGACACGGTTTGGAACCGTTCCACGATTGGCGAGATGACCGGACCTATAAGTCCACGGGACTGGCAGAGTTTAGCAAGTGGTGCGAGTGTAGCCGTGGCGTCGGACTACTGGCGCATTAAAGGGATCTCGGAAAAAAAGTTTTTCATTAGTCCGACGCCTAGTGCTACTACGACAGGCCAAACAATAGCGTTTGAGTATCAATCAATTAACTGGGTACGGCCGAGGGACTGGATCGGTTTCACAGCGTTCGCGCTCAATTCGTTTTGTTTTTTTAACGGTAATTATTATAGAGCCACGGTCGGAGGCACAACTAGTGCCGCACCACCAACCCACACAACGGGTAGTGTGGTAGACGGTACTGTGACGTGGATTTTTTTCAACGGTGTGTATGAATCTCCTACCGCGGATACTGATATACCGTTATTCGATGACGATCTGTTTACGCTCGGAATTAAGTGGCGGTTTCGTCATCATAAAGGGCTAGAATGGCAAAGTTTCCGTTCTGACTATGAGGCGGTAAAACGCGCAGTAAAAACTGATTCACTCGGCGCTAGAACTTTGAGTCTAGATGGTGAGCCCGATACGCCGTACTACTTCAATCAGATACCGGGTTAAAAAAATGCCATATCAATACAAATACAATTACAACGACGATCCTGTCTATCCGACTAATACGTTTTATAGCCAGAGTTATTATGACGCTCTCGCGCGGCAGCAAGCGGAAGTTGATGCCGAAGCTCAACAAAAAGCACAAGGTGGCGGTGGTGCTATTGGACAAGTTGCTGGTGCCGGCGGCACCCTTACAGGTACGTATTTAGCAGCTCAAGCCGCCAGCAGCGCTACAGCAGGAGGGGCTGCTACAGCAGCGCCCGTCATTCATGCCGCCTATCATGTCGGTACTGGTGCCGGAGCTAGTGCCGGAGCTAGTGCCGGTGCAGGTGCAGGTGCAGGAGGTGGTGCAGGAATAGGCACGGCGGCGAATGGCGGCACCATGTTAGCTAACGGCACTACCACAGGCGGCAGTGCCGCAACAAGCACGGCGGGCTCTTACGCGGGCACAGCGGGGCAAGTCCTTGGTGGTGCGGCAGCTCTTTACGGCGGTTATACATTGGGCGACATGGCGCTAAACCACAAGCAACGCGGTGGAGCTAGTGGCCGGACTAAAGGCGCTCTCGCAGGGGCGGCAGTCGGCACTTACATAATGCCTGGGATTGGCACATTATTGGGTGGGCTTGCGGGTACGGCACTAGGCTCTATACGCAGCGGCAAGCACGTCGATCATTATTATCGAGATCGAATCAGAGAGTCACTCGTAAAAAGCAAGGCAATCGATAAAGATTTCAATATCACACTCGCAGATGGACATACCTATAATATCGGCGTGGACGGAGGGCCACGCGCCGAATTCGGCGGATACAGTCCGCACGCGGTCGATATGACGCGGAAAAATATCGGGCAGGTCATTGGGATGATGAACCCGCTATCAGCGATTGTGGTGGGAGATGATCGAAGCGGGTATCGTTCGAATATGGCCGGGTACTACACTAATGCTGCTGCGTCTGGTGGCGATGCTGTTGCTAACGCGCGAAAGATTTACGAGTCGCACGGTATTAAAGATCTGGCAACGGCCAAAGCTCAGGTTGACGCGCTCGTGAAGGCGGGAAAAATGGACGCTCAAACCGGGCAGATATATAAGGCGGGGCTTCACGATGTTTTCGACGCGCCGAAACCGGGCTCGAAATCTTCAACGGGCGTGGAGCGCTACACGTACGATGGCCAAGCCTCGCAACGGGCACTTGGCGCGGGGACTAGCGTTAGATCTCCTCCACCAACCGGGCCCAGCCTCGCCGATTTAGGAAGACAGCAAAACGTCGACGTTCGAAACGGGCAAATTATGGGCTCGAACGGCAGGTGGTATACACCGACTGCCGCAGAGGCTACACACAAACTTGGTGGCGGTGGTCTTTTAGGTCCTTCGAAAAAGAAATCTTAATGGCGAATCGTAGTGCGACACTTCTAGCGCCCTTGGGCGGCTGGAACGCGAGAGATCCGCTCGATCCTTTTGATCCCACCACTGGTCGTGGAATGCCGCCCACCGATGCTATTCGTTTAGTCAATGCATTTCCTGATAACGACGCGCTCACAGTACGCGGCGGTTATAGGGTTCACTCTACTGGTGTTGGAACAACACTAGTAGAAACTCTCGTTGAGTATCACGGGTTCGACAATACGAGAAAACTAATAGGGGCAGCGGCTGGAAAAATCTACGACTGTTCTGTTTACGGCGCTTTAGGCGCTCAAATAGCAACCGGGTTTAGCTCTAATCAGTGGCAAACACAAAATTTTCGGGGCTCTTCCGGTAGTCGTCTGATAATGGTTAATGGCACCGATATTCCTCAGCAGTTTGACGGCACGGCAGTCACTGCCGCTACTTATAGTGTTATTGCCACGCCCTCTTCCCTAATACACGTCAGCGCCTACAAAAACCGTCTTTATTTCGTGCAAAAAAACTCCACAAGCATCTGGTATGGGGGGACGAACGCCTATACTGGCGCGTTGACAGAAATTGACGTCGGGCCACAGTTGAAGATGGGGGGCATGGTAATTTACGCCAGCTCTTGGACGCAGGATACCGGATCAGGTTTGCAAGATCTCTTTATTATAGTGAGTAATAAAGGCGAAATATTAGCGTACACGGGATCATTTCCAGGCGCTACAGAATGGCAATTAACGGGCCGCTATTATACTTCAGCTCCACTCGGACGACGTGGTGCAATTAATGTTGCTAATGACGTCCTAATCCTCACTTTGCAGGGGGCGATACCTTTCAGTACAATTATAAACGCTGAGGACAGTAATTACGTAAAACTCACTGACAAAATTAATAGCGCTTTTAATGATGTTGCGCGTCTTTATAAAGACAATTTTGGGTGGGATGTCGTTCACTACGCTCTGGGCAAATATATAGCAATTAACATTCCCACGGCGGCGGGCCTTACTTACGAACAGTACGTTATTAATACTCATACGGGAGCGTGGTGTAAATTCACCAATCAAAATGCAGTCACGTGGTGCACTTTTAACGAAAATCTTTATTTCGGTGGTATTGACGGTAGAGTTTATCAGGCCGATTACGGTCTTGACGACAACGGTGCTTATATACCAGTCGATATAAAATGGGCTTTTAACTACTTTGGTGATAGAACGAGCACTAAGCTTTTCACAATGGCTCGGCCCATGTATACCGGCAGCCAAAATATCTCGTTTGCGTTCGATGTTGATACGGATTTTACTGATATTTCAGCGGTATCAATGATAGATAATGTCTACTCAGGGACCGCTTGGGGTAGTCTGTGGGGTAGTCCGTGGGGCAGTGATAATACAGCTACTCAAGACTGGGAATCCATTAGCGGCCTCGGAAAATGCGCAGCAATGAAGTTACTCGGACGATTCAAAGGAACTCGTTTTTCGCTTTCGGCAATGAATATTATTTTGGAACAAGGGGGGCTTTTATAAATGAGAACTTTACAAAATCAACGAGCAGGCCAATATCCTGTAGGCACTAAACCCGCAGTACGTCAAGGTCGATCACAAGACGATAATCGTATTGCAGTAAAAGAACGACAAGCGTTAGATCTAGCCGGTGCCGCCACCGGCACAGCGATACAGGGATACAACGCGCAAGATAAAGCTACTAGCAAGAATAATCCGATTTTAAATGCATTTCAAAACGAGGACGTGTCGAAATGGGGCATTATGGCACAGCCGCGTGGCGAAACTGAAGGGCCGTACCTAGCGGCAACTCCTCTTAATAAAGCGGGGCAACCGTTATCACCGGACGAGCAAATGGTGCGGAGACAAGAGGCGGCCTTCCAAGCCGGAAACATGGGGGAGCGGAATAGAATTATAGAGCAGCGTCAAGCGTTTCGAAAAAATCGCCCACCCGGTGGCTACGCACCTAATGAGCAAGGCGACACAATGGCCGCACAAGATGCTACTGCACTTTTAAATCCGCAAGAACAAGGACAGTACGGCGCGGCAATGGCGACGGGTGTGCGAGAGGCAATCGCCGGCAATGCCTCGGAACGGCAATTATCTCCCGACGAAATGTTGGTTCGACAACAGAAAGCAGCACGGCTGAGTGGAAATAATGGGCAGGTTAATCGATTGCAACAGCAACGCCAAGCTATGCGTAAGCAGCGCCCTTAATAGCACTACCAGGATATAAAGCTAATGGCTAAAAAAACGCAAAATAAAAAAAGTTTGACCGGGGGCCTTATTGGAGTACGAGCCAAAGATAAAAATCTTGGCAAGAGCCCTAGTGCTGATGAGCAGTTGGTAAGGCAAATTTCAGCCGCGCAGAAAGCGGGGAATACAAAAAAAGCCTTGGAATTACAACAACAACGAAAAGAGTTAAGGATCGGCCGTTCAACTCCTGGTGCAGAATCAGGACCTCAAGAAACCACGACCCGGCCAGATCTTACGAATCCACAGGGGATAATTGAGTATAGTAATGAGCAGAATCGGGAAAATGCGTCAGCTCAAACACGGCTGAATAATCCTAACGTAAATAATCCCTACGGAAGCCAAAACGTCACGTACGACGCCAATGGCAACCCAACAATCACTCAATCGCTGAATCCGTATGAGCAGCGATTACTAGATCAAGAAAGAGATATCGATTATCAAAGTAACCAAACAATAGGGGGCCTGCAACAACAAGCCAATAAAAACTTTTCGCAACCGTTGGATTTCAACGGTATTTCAGAGATACCAGGCCAGGAGGATTTAGCAGGTGCTAGAAAGCGCGTAGAAGATCAACTTTATCAAGGGTACTCCGCACGGTTAAACGAGAGGTTTAAGCAAGACGATGAATCGTTTCGTCAACGAATGGCAAATGAGGGCGTCTCTGAAGGAAGCGAGAAATACAATAGACTATTCGGTCAGTACAAACAGAGTCAGACTGACGCAAACCAACAAGCCCTAAATGCAGCGACTGAGCAAGGCGGAGCCGAGCAAGAGCGATACTATAATCAAGGGCTGACGTCCAGGCAACAAGGCATTAACGAGCGAATGACGCAGCGAAGAGCACCATTAGATGAGATGGGTGGTTTAATTGGAATGCGTAGAGGTTCCCAGAACCCGCAATTCCAAGGCTATGACGCCGGACAGATTTCGGCGGTCGATAGCGCTGGAATCGCTGCGGGCATGTACGGAGCGGATCTCGACAATGCCTCACGTGCAGCTGATCGAGAACAAGCCCGAAAGCAATTTTTACGGCAAGACGCAACGCAACGTATGGGCATAGCCAAGGCTGGTAGTGGCGGGGGTGCTGAGGGTCCCGACTGGCAAACCAAATTCAACCTGACGCGAGAAGCCGCCAGAGAAGACGAAGATCGGAGGTACGCGAGAGAGGACGTTTTACTCGAACGCAATAGGGCGAGGAAACCTAGTGCCGGATCTCAATTCGGTGCGGCAGCCGGTGCAGCCGGGGGGGCCTTTGCTAACGCAGCAGCTAGTGCTTACGGAACGCGATACGGGAGTGGAAAATAAAATGACTAATTATAGTCCGATAGTTCAGGCAATTTTAGATAGCGCTCAAAATCCCTACCTTGCCGCAGCTAATAGCATACAGGCCGGGCCAGATGTCACGAATCCCGATAATGGATTTTGGGGGAATCTAATCGGTGGAGCGGCTAAAGGATTATCGAGCGCACCACTCTCTTTTTTCGGCGCAAGAGCACAGGCGCAAGAGCAGGGGTCTCTACTGGATGCCGTACGAGCGTATCAAGGTGGCGATAAGGGCGCTGTGGACGCTCTATCAGATAAATATCCCTCTGCTAGAAAACTGAGCTTATCGCTAGCGGCCGATGATTTGGAAGCTCAGAGAGCAGTGCAAGTGCAGGCAGCACTAAGAGCGCAAGATCTCGGGGACAGAAAAGAGATTATTAGATACGAAGACGAGGTGAAGAATGCCCCTTTTGCGACTCTCCCACCTGCTACTACTCAATCCGACCAGCCAGGGCCGAATCTGGGAAAAAGTTTGAGGGATTTAGAATTAGAGCGATATCAAGAGAATTTGCAGCGCCGAATGCCTCCTACTCAAGCCGCAGCGTCGGCGCGTCAAGAAGTCGACAGTCTGAGAGATCTAGGAAAGGCGCAATTTAAAACGCTCGCAGCAGAAGAAGAAAAAATAGCGCAACTCGACGAGTTAGTAAGAAAGGGCGAAGAGGGGATTAGGATAGCCGGACAAACCGGAATGCCTTTCCAAGGATTCGCGTCTGGATACGAAAAAATAGCGTCTTTATTCGGAAGTGAGGAGGCTACTAAACAAACCCAAGGAGATAAACTTTTATACGACACTCAACAATTAGGAGCAGCAGCGGGGCGAATTGTTGGATCAGGTAGCCAGAGTGATTTCGAAACTAAAGCGCTTTTTAACACAGCGATGAGCACGGATAAGACGCCGGGACAGAATGAAAAAACCCTGGAACAATATAAAATAGGGCTCGAGCGTTTAAAAGACAGGCACTCTTTCTTTCAGTACGCTCGAGACTACGGTCTAGGGCCCGATGCGGCCCAGAATTTATGGAACGTCTACGAAAAAGAAAATCCTCTCTTATCGAAGTCACCCGAGGGGAATATGACGCTCAATGCAGAGAGAACACCATGGACACAATACGATTTTCAAAGTGGAGCCGAGCGCGTTTTTGGCGGCGGTTCAGCACCGACGACAAACGAAACGGTAGGCGGTAGCGACACACTAAGCGCTCCTCCTCCACCGATGCAGGGCGAGAGTAAATCTGACTACATACTAAGACTTTCAGGACGATAAAAATGCCTTGGTCACCCGATGAATTAGCCGCTGCGTACGACTCGTATGCTCCTGCTCCATCACCAGCAACGACAGGGTACAGTTCGGAACAGCTATCAGCGGCTTATGATGCCCACGCACACGAACGTAGTACCAGAATGCCGGGAAGTGTTGCCGAGGCAATTGGCGGAACATTCACCAAAGCTCTCGACGGCCTTACCTTCGGCAATGGTGATGAAATTGTAGCAGGTGGAAACGCTGCTATCGATTATGCCATGGGGCAAGATGAGTACAGCAAATCCTACGATAGGTATTTAGCTACTACACGTGCAGCTGAGCAATCAGTAGAAAACGCGGCACCTATAGCCTCAACCGTGATGGAAATAGGCACCTCATTTAAAAATCCAGTTCTCGCGGCTGCGAAAGTAAGATCGCTAAAAGGGGCTTTAAAACTAGGCTCGGCAACGGGTGCTGCGTACGGATTCGGCGAGGGGGAAGGCGGGATCGCTAACCGTGTGGCCGACGCTGCAAGGGGCGGGGCTTTAGGGGCCGCGTTTGGTGGCGGTATATACGGCGCGGCAAAAGTGGGAAGTAAAGTTGTGGGTGCTCTGGGAAGCGGGGCGGAGGACATGGCCCAAGGTTTTAGAGAGAATACTCTCGGAATTCGGGCGAGTGACATTAAAAAATCATTTAAGAAGGGCACCACGTTTTATGATGATACGGGCATTGCGGTATCCGCCGACGATGCGGCAACCGACCTGTCGTCGAAATTAGACCAACATGTCGGAGCGTTAAAGAATGACGGTTTTTTTACAGTAGCGGGGAACTCTGGAAAATCCGTGAAACTGGCGGCTGAAAAAAGAAGCGCTGAGATCGGAAAAAATATCGGAACCCTTGTTAATGAGGCTGATAGTGTCGTAAAAACGGCTGGAATAAAAGTAAAGTTTCGGCCGGACTGGTCAGGTGCCGAAACGTACATTTCGGAGATCCGTACCGCCAATCCCTCTCTTGCTAAAACGCTACAACGGGAGTTAGGAGGCATTCGGCGCAATTGGACCGACTCACGTATGGATTTTGCATCTTTAGCAGAATTTAAAACGAGTCTCGGAAAAGTTCCTAACGTTTTCGGAAGCACTCAAAGCGAAAGTGTTATGAACGCCATGAAAAGGCGGTTGTACAATGGGTTTAAAAAAACCATGGAAGATAATTTTACCAAAATTCTTCCCGGTAAAGGCAATGCTTTAAAAGAGGCGAATAAACTTTATGAGGCATATCAAGGAGTAAAAGATCCTATTATCAATCGGATGGCGGAAAGCGTAATCGGAAAGTTGTTTAGTTACGGAAATCTCGGACTCGGCGGTAGTGGCACAGCGATAGGGTACACGTTAGGAAGCCCGGTCCTTGGCCTCGCTTTGCCTGCTGTTCGTGCTGCTAGTAAATTTGCGCCTAATACGTCTGCTTCTATCGCTGAAAAATCCGCCGGAAAGCTCAATAGCCTGTCCAACGGATTATCGAACAATCGATTTATTTCACGGTTAGGCATGGGTGGTATTGTTGCCAATACCGCTACCAGCGACGATCAAGTGGGGGAATTACCCTCGTTTGTTTCAGAAACAAACGAGGCAGCAAATCTACCACCAAGACGAGAAATTCCGCTTTCTCCTCTGGTGAGTGCCGTAATTCGGGCCGAATCAGCCGGAAAAGCAAATGCTGTTAGTCCCCTCGGTGCGCAGGGGTTGATGCAGCTAATGCCAGCCACTGGCAAAGAATGGCACGGCAAGCTCAGCTTGCCAGGCAAATACAGCCCTTTTAATGCAGAGCAGAACGTAAAAATTGGAAGCGCTTACCTAGATATGCTTTTAAAAAAATACGACGGCAATGTGCGCGTTGCCCTTGCAGCTTATAACGCAGGGATGGGCAACGTTGATAAAGCGATCAAAAAAGGCGGCAGTGATAATTGGTCTTCAGTAAAGAGCTTTTTACCGAAGCCAAAAGAAACCGTACCTTACGTTAATAAAATCGTGCAAGCCATTACCAGCAAGTCATAGGTCTACTACTAGACACTAAAATACACTTTAATTGAACCACCATTAGGGGGATTTTTAACATGCCTTGGAGCGGAGCGGGTAGTTTTAGTAGGACCAACGGAATCAATACCGGACCCACAACTTGGTCTTTAGACGAAGCCGGTGGAATAGGAATTGCTCGTGATAGGCACGAAACGCACGACAACGATTTAGCCACGGGTATAAATGCAGCAATAGCAAAAAATGGCGAGAACGCGCCAACGGCGAACCTTCCAATGGGGGGTTTTAGACACACTAATGTCGCCGACGCTACGACTAGAAGTGATTATTCAAAAGTTTCTCAAACGCAAGATTCAGCGTACATGTACGGCGGCACGTCTACCGGAGCCGCGAACGTTTACACGATACTACTCTCCCCCGCAATCACCGCGTATACAGCGGGACTGACGGTACGATTTAGAAGCCACCAGGCCAACACCGGCACGGCAACACTACAGGTTAACGGACTCGGTATTGTCAATATCACAAAACGCGCCGGCACAATATTTCTAAACGGAGGGGATATTGGCAACGGTGATATAATAGAATGTATGCACGACGGTACGGTGTGGCAGCTGACAGCGCAACGCGGCGGCCTTGAGTCCTGGACGCCGACATTCGCCGGCAGCGGTTCAATGACCACCACGGCACCGTCGATAAATCAGGCGCACTTTCACCGGGAAGGCGAAATCGTTTGGTTCACGATTCAAGCGACGGTCACAACTGGCGGCGTGGCGTCGAATCAAGTTCAGTTCACCCTACCCGTTGCTGCTTTAGGAACCGGGTATATTAATTTTGCTGGTTTTGTCAACGATGTCGGCAATCTGCGGAGCGCTCTCGGAATAGCGGTTAGCACTACGGTGGTAGGCGTTCAACGGTTCGACAACACCAATTTCACTCTGGGCACGGTTACACTATACATTCAGGGGTTTTACAGAGCGTAAATACATGACTCCTTCTAGAGATAATGACAGAGAAATTAATACGTTTGAACGAATAGCTCGTGTAGAAACCACACTACACAATCACGCTAATGTGCTCCACGCGCAACTATTACAGATAAAGGACATGGATATGAAAGTTAATCAAGTTGCAACTTCCGTTTCGTCCATTGCTACCGAACTCGCAAAAGTGCGTCAAGCGTTGTATTTCGTTGCGGCAGTAAGTACGGCCGGGTCGCCGATTGCGTTGGAATTTCTAGCTTCTTTAAAAAAACTTTTAGCCGGTGGTTAAATGTGCGGTGTGTCTAGCACTGCTTTTTAATAGGGGGGTTGCGGTGGATAGCTCTACGTTTGAAAAAACAAAAAAAATGCTCATTTACGATGAGGGAATCCGTTTAAAACCTTATCGATGCACGGCCGGAAAACTTACTATCGGAGTGGGACATAATTTAGATGATAAGGGCATTTCCCATACGTCTGTATTTCAGATCCTGGCGGATGATGTTGCCGACGTTGAGGAGGCATTAGTACGAATATTCGGATCTGAGTTTATCGAAACAATTTCGGAAGAAAGACGCCTTGGACTAATAAATTTAGTATTCAACATGGGGGAGGCTGGTTTTTTAAAATTCGCTCCTACTATCGCGCTGATGAAAGCCGGGCGATGGGAAGAAGCAAGCCAAAGACTATTAAAAAGCAAGTACGCTAGTCAAGTAAAAAGTCGGGCCGCACGAGTAGCGCTTCTTTTGAACGGAACATTTCCCTACGCATAAATGAGATATATTCTTTTTTGTTTTTTATTGGTGAGTAGGCCAGTAAGAGCGGAGGAGTTTAATCGCGTGGGAGTTTCCTACCTCGCGATACAGCACGAAAACTTCCCGTGTGAGCGTGCTCTCGAGGTATTTCGTGCTGTATCGCATCCGACACTTGCGTTTTTGTGGGGCTCGTTTGGAACGTCCACGAGTTGTTTAAATAAGTTTCTAACTCGATTTAAAACTTCCCCGCATACGCTTTATATTCACGTGAGCAATCAGACTTGTACTAGAAATGGGCGGCACTGCACACCGTACGACCTGCACGATGTCGGCAATTCCTCGAAACTTCGCCGACGTGTTCGGCAGATCACACAGTTCACCCTCAGGCACGCGAATAAAAACACAGAATTGATTCTAACAACAGGGCTAGAGGATGCCTATTCGAAAACCAGGTTCACGAAAGTACACAAAATTCTTCAACGAAATTGGCCATTTATAATAGCGTCAAATCCCGTCAACTGGGTGTCTAGACCTGTCGCTATTATCGAGCGGCACGTAAAAGACGATCGTACGGATGCCTACTCAAACGACGGGGAATACCTCACTCCTGATGAGTTTGCGATGAACGCTCACGGTAAGCGTTACGCGTTTTACTGGTGGAACGCTCAAGGAATTACGAAAAAGTTTATCGAGCCGAGAAAACGAGTGATCATTATTCGAGACTCGGATATTGAGGCTGTAAATCTAATGTTGAGGAGACACTAATGAGCGTATTTGATCGTTTTACAAAGCCCGCACTTTCGTCAGTGAGTATAAGAGGCGGTGTGATTAGCGTCGCGACGGGTGTGGCACTTATTGCGCAAGAGCAGTATATAGAGGGAATATCGGCCGTTTTGGGCGGATTACTCGGAATATGGGGGCGAGTGAAGGCGGAAAAATCAATCAAAGGGTTTGTGTAATGACAGTACGCGCAAAAATACTCCAAGTTTTTCAGCAACACGACTCCCTGCAAGTTCGCATCCGTTACACCCACAACGAACAGGAGGAAACGATTTCGTTCCCTCTCGGTACAACTAAGCCCGCAGCGCGATCAGTTATACGAGCGTTATGTGTGGATAAAGAAACAGAAATAACCAAAGGGAGAAGTTTGGACGGGTTCGTCGGCGAGGAGATCTCTTAACTTAATTTCACTAGTTTCTGTATTCTCGTTAAAGTCTTTGAGACAAACGGCTATAAGCTCGTACAATTATTTGTTTAGCGCTTTGACCATTTTCCTGGCGCCAGGAAAATGGTGGATTCTGTCTTCATATCCCGTCTATATACCTCTCTAGATCCGACCGCTTCACTCTCCACCCCCGCCCTATCAACTGCGCTTTCAGACCTCCTGTCTGTATTGCCTGTCTTAATCTGTCCCTACTCAGTCCCGTAAGTTTTTGAGCCTCTCGAATACTCAATAGCAGTTTTACCTCGATCGGGACGTCCTGTCTGTATTTTGTCGCTGTCTTAATTACCCTGTCCTCCAACGCCCTAAAAAACTCTAATAGGCGCTCCCCATCTCCCTCTTTTTTTGTTGTCGTTACGGCCGTCGTGGAACATTCCCGTGGAACATCTATCGACTCTACTGGTAGGTTTTTGGGGGTAATAGCGACGGGTGGTCTGTATACTGTCTGTGATAACTTGCTTTTAAGACTCGATAAATCGTCATGCAGGAATAAGACGACAGGCCTGGTGCGGCCCGGTCGGGATTCTGTCTTTACTTCTAAATTGTACTTGTCTTTGTACCGTTCGATGCTCTTTTCAGAGACACCCAGATATTCCGCTGCTGCTCGCTTTTCTATCCAGCGCATAATCCCCTTCTCTAATGCCGACATCTAGAGACAGTAATAGCAGAGACAATGGAGGCAGACAAGAGACAGACAAAGGACAGAGTGATAAAAAGTGCGCTACCTAATTCGCTTGCACTTTGAGCCGCAGGCTCGCACCAATTTTTTTATTACGCCCGCTTGATAATTAGAGTAGGCTACCCACTGCTCACGATTCCATTCAGTGTTGTTATACGCCGTTTGACACTCTCTGAGATAGTTGGTGCACACCTGTTGGAGACTCACGGCGTCTTGAGCCGCTCGAGCCGCGCGATTGGCGGAGGTGCACAGAAAAGCAATCGGGTAACCGTATTTTCCTAGGTTCTCTGTAACATTCTCGCCACACGCGATCTCGTCCTCGTCGCATTGGGTCGGACTGCTAAAATTTACGAAACAGCCTACCTGCTGACCGAGCGCTGAACTAGCGACAAACACCGACACCAATACCGACGACACTACTATTTTCATCACCCCACCTCATTTTTGTTGCTTTAAGAACTCCTCATCCAACCACTTGCCGAACTCGTCCCAGGGTTGTTCTGACAGACGGCGTATTCCGCAAAGTACGTCTAAGCGCATCCCTCTCGCTTTCGGTTTATCGTAGCCACTTAAACCAGTGATTGATATTTCCACACCGTGTCGCCGACGCAAAGCTTGAGCCACACCGTAGTTTTTCAACCCACTAAGATTTTTAAATTTTTGGAAAAATTTCACAGCCATAGTCTAATTATACATTTTTTTTTCTACAATACAAGTTTATATGTATATTAATTGTTGACTATGCATCAAAATGTATGTAACAATACTTATACAACGTAGGCAAATTACAAAGGCGAAACATGGAACTAAACAACTGCAAAATATGCGATGAGCGATTCGGCGAATTGGGTGACGTACCTGGCGACGGGTTGATTTTGTGTGATTATTGCAATTGCGCGGTGTGCGACCAGTGCCGAGTCAATTGTTCGCTATCAGGTTCTATTTTTTGTTCGACGGTTTGCCGCAACACGTGGGATGACGTCGAGGTCAGTAGCTATAGAGCGGTAAAACAAACGTATCTAGAGCTCGACCGTTGGTTAGATAACAACAAGTAGGTGAGGTGAGGTGATGACTTTCAATTTTATGTTCAACAAGTGGGTACAGATTTTCTGTTTTAAAACTACGTCCGGTATTCGGGCTTACGGATCGATAGATGAGGATAAAATGTTCGAAGAGGATTTTGAATCTTTGGAGGCTCTCTTTTTTTTCTTAAACCAGTATCAAGCGGAATCAGAATAAAAACAAAAAGGACGCAATGGAGCAGCTACGAATGGAACGTGCAGTGGAGCAGTACACACTCGCTAAAGCGTGCGAGAAAAAAGAGCAGTATTTACAAGCGTACAAACACCTGATCTCGGCGACGTTTTACGCGCCGACAGAACAGGCGAAAAACGCGTATTTACGGGCGATTCTTCGATTTACTCGTTGCAATTTTGCGCGAGATAACATGTAATACCATAGCACCTTTGACGCTATGAAACATTTATTCACGGGAGTGAGGTATGAACGTTCAGGTCGAGGAGTTAGCAAAGGAGTGGATGCGGTATCGGGGAGAGTTTCGGAGCAATCCGGCAGAGAATCAGCACGCGGTTTTGGTGTGTATCGCTCTGCTGAGGGTTGCTCAGGATATGCTCGATACGGCGCAATACGTAAAACTTTTAGAGATAACTGAAAAAGGGGATTGATATGGACGGTAATAACGGTACAGCGGCACAATTGCCCGCTGTACTCAAAAACAGTAATGCACCTAGTGTAATTGACTGGGGTAACGCAGTCATTAAAGAAACTTTAAAAAAAACCGTGGCCCAGGGAGCCAGTGACGAAGAGTTTGTCATGTTCGCCGAACTATGCAAGTCGAGCGGTTTAAATCCGTTTAAAAAAGAGGTGTGGTTTATAAAAACCAATGGTCGAGTGCAAATGATGACGGGCATAAACGGCTACCTCACGATTGCGAATCGTCATGCGCAGTTTGACGGGATGGAGATGGATAATCTATACGACGGCGATAGGCTAGTAGCGTCAATCTGTAGAGTTTATCGAAAAGACCGGCGTCTACCCTCAATAGGAAAGGCGTTAATGGTGGAGTTTAAGCAAGCGACGCCGATTTGGAACTCCAAACCGCACGTTATGCTCGATAAAGTCGCGAAATCGATAGCGATTCGAGAAGCGTTTCCCCAGGAAACGAACGGAATGTATACAGAGGAAGAGATGCCGCCAAAATTTTCAGCTCCCACCGTCGTGGCTAGTAGCGGAGAGGATGAGGCGCGGGACGAGTATCGATATAAGTTCCCAATCGGTACCGAATCTGATAATAGAAAGCTAAAAGCGAAATTAGAATCGGGTGGTGCAAAAGTGGAGGGATTATTCGTAATTTCCCCGAAAAAAATACGAGGTTTAGTACCAGCACCGTACGACGCTGATGTTGACGCTGATGTTGACGAGGCGCCCGCCTGGGAGTCAGATGACGATTAACTGGTTCACCCCCGACTGCGAATGTTATATATTGTCCCAAGATTGTAATTTTTGTGTTGCGGCCGCTTGATGATCTTAATTTGCCTTGAGGCATGATTAAGATCAGAGTACTCTAAACACAACAACCTTTGCCACTAGTAGGCCCTTTTTCGGATAGTGTTAAATTTCACGAGAAGTGGAACACTGTTTCAATTGAGCGTTTGAGTGGTATTATCCTGAAATCGGTAACCATGCTAGCCAAAAAAAACCGACCCTGGCGGGGGTCGGCAACAAATCACCTAAAAAACAAATCTCACGATGGTTCGTCGCCATCGTTTTTTCTCAACACAAAAGAGCTTTTTTACACAAAAGAGCTTTTCTACAAGGAGGAGAGTTGTGTTTGATTCTTCCTCTAATCTAAAGCATGGCGAATCAGCGTGCAACAAAAAACATTCTAATATTTCCGTAAATCTGCATTTAAGCGGCATTTCTCACAGATATCCCTCTAACCGATCAATTTTAGGGGAGGGGGTATAGTGGCTAGGAACGACAGATGGTTTTTTCCAGATAAAATTATCAGCAGCCCTTTGGGTCGGGAATTTATTGCTGAGTGCGGCTATGAGTCTCTCGGCATTCTAGTGGCTCTGCTGCAAGTCCTGTTTCACGACTGCGAGGGGAAGCATTTACTTTCGCTGTCTAAAGGCTTGGCTTTCACCCTACGAATTGACCACGAGAAGCTGCTCACCCTTATTGAGCAGTGCATTTCTTACAAACTACTCATTACTGACGGTGAGAGTTTTTGGAATCAGGAGGTTCTCGACGATTATTTAGAGTTGAAATCCAAGCAGCTGACCTACGCCGCTAACCGACTCGGGAAAGGCAAAAACCAAAAAACTATCGATGAACAACCTGATATCAATAGCTTAGCTACTGAGTATCAATCAATTAACAATCAATTATCAATTGATAATCAATTGCCTAGGAACAAGGAACTAGGATCTAAGGAATTCTTAGATCTAAAAAATAACTGTCAGGCCGAAAAACTACGGATTGAGCCCGAGATCGTCGATTGGAGCGGCAAAACGTGCTACGAGGGCATGGTGTGGCTCGATGATTTCGAGCTAGATCACGTGAAAATGGCGTATATTCGCAAGGGTTTGACTGCTGAACACGTCGAAAACGATGCAATTCCCAAACTAGCTCGCTGGTACCTGTCAAAACCCGAACGAGTAAAAAAAGGGTTTGATTCCCACGATTTACGAGATTTTATTTTAAACGAAATTCTGGAGCTACACGCCAAAATTCTTAATTTAGAAACAAGCAAGGTGCGACTAGAAAACGCTAAAAACCAGCCCAATTACGCTAAAAACAGCTACGGTGCCGACGTTGATCGAGCCTGGGAAATTGCTCTAAAAGCGTCCTCGAGTCCTGAGTTTCCCGACGAAAAGTTATTCATCGGGTTGCCGGAAAAAAACCGAAAACTCATTTCCAACAAATGGCTTAGGCTAATTGGACGGTGTGATCATTCGAAACTAAAAGACCTCCAAAAAGAATTTGCTGTTTATTTTAAAAAATCAATCGAAGCGCCAGAGTCCCGCTCAAACGGATCTGGCGCTCCTCAAATCGTAAAAAACTTAGTTACGGATTTAACTCGTACAGTCAGAAACAGATCACACTAGAGAAAAACCCGACAGGAAATTATGACCAGCGCAACGATCACGATTAACCACGTATGTTTTTTGCTTCTGTTCGGCGTCCTGATCTGGGCATTCGTCTACTATATGGAGCATTTCTTTGTATTAGCAGGGTAATAACGCGAGTAATAAAAAATAAAAATGACAATGATCAGTTCAAACGATTTAGAACAAAAAGTTGAAATATTAGAGTGTTACGTGTATTCGCTGACAACAGCTATTTTAAAGCTGATGGCAAAAGTCGCGCCAGAACTATCAGTTGAGTTTCACGCCGATGTTGCTGAGCGTAAAAACCCGGTTAAGTTTCTTACAAAACAGAAAAAGTCCGACGCTGCTCTATTAGCTGCGTACCTGGCTAATATCGAAGAAGCATAACGCAATTCGCATAGGAGCAAACAAAATGGGGAGCGCCGTGGTAGCAAAGTTTAGAGCAACCGGAATTCATAAAAGTGACCTAGAAGAAAATAACCGTAAAAAACATATAAAAGGCGATAACAAAATGAACGAAGATTTGATGGCGCAACAGCTAGAATTTTACGATCAAGAAGTGAAGGGTTGGCAGGACAAGATAAAGGAGATTGAGCGCAAAATAGAGCAATCGAAGTGGGAAAAAGACGGTTTCGAAAAAGCAATCGCGCTCGTAAAAACTCACAAACGACCGGAGGATTACTCGAAAAAACCGGCACCGTTCGGTGTTAATTTACTAGATAGGGTTATTACGTAAAATGATTTTTAGGTTAAAAAAACACGCAAGTGTATTTAGGCGTTCACTATTTGAGCAGTTTATCGAGTGTGTGATTAATCTCGTTTGGGGGCGGGCAATCGCCTTAAAAAATCAAAAATTAAAAGACACCGGGCGATGGCTAGGAGTTTAAAATTAAAAACACTCATTCCGAGCGAGCACGAGGAGCAATCGTTGTTCTTCGACTGGGTTAATGTTCGGTCCGGCAATTACCCTATTCTCGCCACTAATATTTTTTCAGTTCCGAATGCCGGCAAACGTACCTACGGCGCGCTGAAATACTATCTATCCGAGGGGCTTCGTTCAGGAGTGCCCGATATACTAGTAGCTATACCGGTCCACCCGTACCACGGTTTTTTCATTGAAATGAAGCGCCAGGGAAATAAACCCTCTCCCGACCAGCTTAGAGTATTGAGCAATTTATCGGCCGCTGGATATCGAACGGCTGTCTGTTTTTCCGGCACAGAAGCAATCGATCTCACAGAGCAGTATTTAAGCACCTTATTAAGTAAATCAAAGGCAAAATTGTGACGGACTACAGCACATTGGGAACGGAAGCCCAAGACCAACACTATACGTTAGACTCGGATTTTTCAGAGGTTATGCCGGAATTTTTAGGCGGTGAAAAACAGCTGTGGGCGGCAATAATTGAAAGAGCCGTTGCTGATATTTTAGTCGGCGGGTTGCTGACTTATAAATTGAGCGGTTCGGAGTATAGTAAAACTACTATCGATAGTAATGAAAAAATGCAGCGCTCCAGAATGGTGGACGACGCTTTAAGTTACCTGTTTGAGCTAGAGGGATACGAAGGCATTTTTTCACACGATTGTTCTATGTTGACCGAGGATGTACCTGGTTTAATGGAGGCCGTGCAGGATTACGTGACTGAGGAGTTGTCAAAAAAACCTAGTGATAGGAAATTATATAGGGCGCACAAGCGCTGTAAAAAATAAAAAAAAGTGCCCGTCTTGTGGGCCGAATTGTATTTGATACAATTATAATTACAGATTGTTCCCGGCATTCGTTGAACGGAAAATCTAGTAGGGATCACCTCCTCTGAGAGCGGATTAGGTTGCACTAACCGCTCTTTTTTTGTTCGCTTATGCCGCGATTTGAAACTGTAGATCAAATTCTCGCGTACTATACCTACTGTAAACCAGGGCGGTATATTGCGAAAAATATGTTCGAGATTGATTCTGTTTCAGTTCCCGAAACCTGGGATTTAGAGATCAGAGGCGCTCAGGGCGATGTGGTCGCTACTCTCACAGACAGGAATGCGCTGTGGTCATTTATCTGTAGGCGTCTTACAACACTTTTAAACTACCTCGGAGCCGAGTCGCAGCAAGTTAGGGCGTTTTCCGCTAGATATCTGTTTCCTCGAGAGCACCAACTAGGTTTCGACGCAATAGCGATTGCTATCGGGAAATCAGATAAAACGGCAAAACGGTACGTGTATAAAGTGAGGCACGAGATTGAGCAGGAATTCCAGCGCTGTGGTTTACTGCCAGATCCAAACGACGCTAACACCGAACGTTAAAAATAATTAGTGTTTAAGAAGCCGTTGGCGCTTAACTAAATCCTCGCAATGGATCAGATACGCCTCCGCTAACGATCTAGATACCACCTCACTCGCCGATTCGCCCCATTTATCCCCTAGAGCGTGTAGTTGGCGCTGAGTTTCTTGAGTGATTCGTGCAGCTACGCGCTGTCGTTTAGCTAATAATTTCATTTTGTATCCTGTTTATTTATTTAGTTAGTTGTTTGGTTGAATTCCGCTACAATCGCCTCGTTAATTCCCTGATAAATTTGGCTCGGGTAGTAGTAGTGTGGGAATTCAAAATCAAAAAGCGCCTCATCGGTTTTAAATCGGCATAATACTAGAACCTCACTGGTAGCCTCGTCCGTAACCAATATTTGACCCACGAGTTTGCCGTTTGTATAAGCTAAGTTTTGCACACTGTGGAACAAGCAGAATCTTCGTTTCATTTTGTATCCTGTTTATTTATTTATTTAGTTTAATTCTACAGAGTTATTTTTCGCCCATTCCTCGATCCACTCGCACGTGATCGCGTTAACTTGGCTATTTTCTGGAGTGTCGTTCTTGCGAATATTCAAGAACCATTTTTCTGCCGGCCTCGTATCGTCGGGTTCTAGATCTATCGACAGTTTCCTAAAATCCTCACGTCGAATAATCGCAATCGTCCCGACTAAACACGCGCACTCTCCCTCGTATAGATTTCCGTTTATTCGCCCACTTTCTAGCGCCGAGTACAGATCCGGTACCTCGTTTCGAGCTACGTTTAGGATTTCCGTAAAATCCTCTAAAATTTCAACTAAATTGGCAGATTTTAAATCACAGTCCGATAAATTACACTTCCATAAAGTACTACCGGACAAATCGCATCCCGTTAAATTGCACCTCGATAAATTACTGTACGATAAATTGCACCTCGATAAATTACTGTACGATAAATCACAGTCCGACAAATCACAGTCCGACAAATCACAGTCCGATAAATTACTGTACGATAAATTACTACCCGAGAAATCACTACCCGAAAAATTACTACCCGAGAAATCACTATTATATAAATTACACCCTGCTAAATTACTGCCCGATAAATTACACTTCCATAAAGTACTACCGGACAAATCGCATGCCGTTAAATTGCACCTCGATAAATCACAGTGCGATAAATGACAGTGCGATAAATCACGGTTCGATTTTAGCGCTTCGAGAATATCGTTTTCTGTCAGTCTTCTCATTTTGTATCCTGTTTATTTATTAGTTATTTAGTTTAATTCTACAGAGTTATTTCTCGCCCATTCCTCGATCCACTCGCACGTGATCGCGCTAAATTGGCTATTTTCTGGAGTGTTGTGTTTTCTAATATTTAAAAACCATCTTTCTGCCGGTCTAGCCTCGTTGGGTTTTAGTTTTATCGACAGATTCCTAAAATTCTGACCTCGAATCTTCGCGATTGTCCCGACTAAACAGGCACATTCACCCTCGTATAGATTTCCGTCTATGCGACCCTTTTTTAGCGCCGAGTATAACCGTTCGACCTCGTTTCGAGCTACGTTTAGGATTTCCGTAAAATCCTCTAAAATTTCAACTAAATTGGCAGATTTTAAATCGCTACCCGATAAATCACTCCGCGAAAACTCGCATCCCGTTAAATTACTGTCCGACAAATCACAGTCCGACAAATCACAGTGCGACAAATTACTACCCGATAAATTACTGTACGATAAATTACTACCTGATAAATCGCACCTCGATAAAGTACAGTCCGACAAATCACTATCTGTTAAATTACACCCTGAAAAATCACTACCTGAAAAATTGCTATCCGATAAATCGCTATCCGATAAATTACTGCCGATTAAATAACACTCTGAAAAATTACACCCTGATAAATCGCACCCTGAAAAATCACTATCCGATAAATTACACCCTGAAAAATCACACCTAATTAAATCACTACCGGATAAATTACTACCGGATAAATTACTACCGGATAAATTGCTATCCGATAAATTGGACCCTGAAAAATTACACCCTGATAAATCACGGTGCGATAAATTACTGCCGATTAAATAACACTCTGAAAAATTACACCCTGATAAATCGCACCCTGAAAAATCACTATCCGATAAATCCCTGCTCGATTTTAGCTTTTCGAGAACCTGCTCTCGTGTTAGTTTTTTCATTTTATATCCTGTTTAGTTACTTAGTTTAATTCTATAGAGTTATTTTTCGCCCAGTCCTCGATCCACTCGCACGTGATCGCGCTAACTTGATTAGTTTCCGGCGTTTGGTTTTCGCGAATCCTTAAAAACCATCTTTCTGCCGGTCTCGTATCGTTGGGTTTTAGTTTTATCGACAGTTTCTTAAAATACTCACCTCGAATATTCGCAATCGTCCCGACTAAACACGAACATTCACCCTCGTATAGAGTCCCGTTTATTCGCCCACTTTTTAGCGCCGAGTACAGATCCGGTACCTCGTTTCGAGCTACGTTTAAGATTTTCGTAAAATCCTCTAAAATTTCGACTAAATTAGCAGATTTTAAATTGCATCCCGATAACTTGCAGCCCCATAAATTACTACGCGTTAAATCGCATCCTGTTAAATTGCTACGCGATAAATTACTGTACCCTAAATTACTCCGCGATAAATCACTGCCCGATAAATTACTGCCCGAAAAATCGCATCCCGTTAAATTGCATCCCGTTAAATTGCACATCGATAAATTACTGCCCGAGAAATTGCTATCCGGTAACTTGCTATTCGATAAATTACTGCCCGATAAATTGCTATCCGATAAATTACTCCGCGATAAATTACTGCCCGATAAATTACTGCCCGAAAAATCGCTGTATGACAAATCGCATCCCGTTAAATTGCACATCGATAAATTACTGCCCGATAAATTGCTATCCGATAAATCGTACCCCGTTAAATTGCACATCGATAAATTACTGTACGATAAATTGCTACCCGAAAAATCACACCCTGAAAAATCGCACCTAATTAAATTACTGTACGATAAATCACACCTTGAAAAATCCTTGCTCGATTCTAGCGTTTCGAGAACCTGCTCTCGTGTTAGTTTTCTCATTTTATATCCTGTTATTTATTAGTTGGTTGGTTAGTTAGTTCAATTCTACAGAGTTATTTCTCGCCCATTCCTCGATCCACTCGCACGTGATCGCGACAACTTGATTAGTTTCGGGGGTGTCGTTTTCGCGAATATTTAAAAACCATCTTTCTGCCGGTCTAGCCTCGTCGGCTTCTAGATCTATCGACAGATTTTTAAAATACTCACCTCGAATATTCGCAATCGTCCCGACTAAACACGCGCATTCACCTTTGTAAACCGATCCGTCTACTCGCCCACTTTTTAGCGCCGAGTACAGATCCGGTACCTCGTTTCGAGCTACGTTTAGGATTTCCGTAAAATCCTCTAAAATTTCAACTAAATTGGCAGATTTTAAATCACTATCTGAGAAATCACATCTCGATAAATCGCATGCCGTTAAAT
>Ga0163144_10003932_pt1 | contig 33742 bp, 30 predicted proteins | sample OliLak19BULKMAT1_FD_123175 | JGI IMG/M metagenome (GOLD analysis project Ga0163144, IMG submission 123175) | Freshwater microbial mat bacterial communities from Lake Vanda, McMurdo Dry Valleys, Antarctica - Oligotrophic Lake LV.19.BULKMAT1 | ecosystem: Environmental > Aquatic > Freshwater >... | reverse complement strand
AGCCCCGATGTCGATCTCGATCTCGTTCTCGAAAGCGGCATCGGTCTCGGCGTCGGGAGATCGGCCTCGGCTTTCACCTGAAGTCGAGCCTTGCTGCTCCAGATCACCGCGCAGAGTCCATTGCATCCTCGAATAGCGCGAGATCAAGGCCTAGATGCCGCACACCTCGACGAGGCTGGCGCCGCTGCCTGTCGAGTCGCTGTAACGGAGCTCGACGCTCGTGATCGCGCGACGCTTGCCCGGCAGGTCGATGGGACCCTTGCGGGTGCCTTCTTCAAGCACGATGGGAGTGCTGGATGAATAGCTGGTGCCGTCGGTGAAGTGCATGATGAGGTCGTTCATCCGCACCGAGCTGCGCTCGACCTTCAGTCGAATTGCGCGAAAGGTGCCTTCAGCGCGACCGACAGCGATGACGTCACGGTCGAGCAGCGCCAACCAGGGGTCTGGAGCGTCGACGATGCACGGCAGGGGCCGCCCACAGGCTCTCGTCGCTTTCCGTAGAAACCGGGGCACATGTTTCGTGCCGACACCTGGCTGGCGCAATTCGCCACGAGGCGAAAAGGCTCGCCGGGTCGCATCCTGCCACCTCGCATAAGCTGGGCGTGTGCTCTGCTGCCACTATCCCCAGGCTCTCGCCGGTTGCGATACGGGCTTCACGATCGACGCATCGCGCGTCACCTTCGGGCGCGGCTGCCTGCGTGAAGTGGGCGAACGAGCCCGAGCGCTGGGAATGCGCCGCGTCGCGCTGTTCAGCGACGCGCAGATTGCGAAGACGCACCACTTCGAGCGGGTGCTGACCGCGCTGACAGCGGCAGCGCTCGACGTGGTGACGTACGACGCGGTTCGAATCGAGCCGACCAGAGCGTCCTTCGAAGATGCAGCTCGCTTCGCTGTCGACGCCCACGCCGACGGCTATGTCTCGCTCGGCGGCGGCTCGGTGATCGATACCTGCAAAGCGGCGAACCTGCTGGCAACACACCCGGCGGTCTTGCACACCTACGTGAACGCGCCTGTGGGCCAGGGCCGCGCCGTGCCCGGTCCGCTCGCGCCGCACATCGCCTGCCCAACCACGAGCGGCACAGGCAGCGAAGTGACAGGCATCGCCATTTTCGACGACACCGCCCTGCACGCAAAAACGGGGATCGCCTCGCCGCGGCTGCGACCGAGTGAGGCATTGGTCGATCCGGACGTGACGGCGACGCTGCCCGCCGGCGTTGTTGCCGCCAGCGGCTTCGACGTGCTCTCTCATGCGCTGGAGTCGTTCACAGCGCGACCCTTCAATCAGCGACCCGCGCCTGCAGGCGCATCGCTGCGCCCCATGAGCCAGGGAGCCAATCCATGGAGCGACATCGGCTGCCGCGAAGCGCTGAAGCTATGCGGGCGCTATTTGCTGCGCGCCGTGAGCGACGCCAGCGACAGCGAGGCTCGCGAAGGCATGATGTGGTCAGCGACTCTCGCTGGAGTCGCCTTCGGCAATGCCGGGGTCCACATTCCGCACGCGATGGCCTACGCGGTCGCCGGCTCGGCGCACCAACTCGGCTATCGCCCGAGCGGCTACCCGGCGGGAGAGCCGATGGTGCCCCACGGAGTGTCCGTCATCGTCGGCGCGCCTTCAGTGTTCCGCTTCACGGCAGAGACCAACCCAGCGCGCCATCTGGAGGCTGCGGCGCACCTCGGCGCGGAGGTCAGAGGCGCCCAGGCAGCTGACGCCGGAGACTTGCTGGCAGCGCGCCTCTTCGAGCTGATGCGCGCGGCGGCGATCCCCAACGGCGCAGGCGGCATCGGCTATCTGGAACAGCACATCCCGGCGTTGGTAGAGGGCACACTTCCACAGACGCGCCTGCTCGCAAACGCCCCGCGGCCGACAGCGGCCGCCGAGCTTTCTTGCCTGTTCCGCGATGCCTTGACCTATTGGTAAAGCAGAGACCATGGCTGCCCGCGATCCCGAGCTTCGCAAGCGCTTCCCGTTCTTCGTGCCCATTACCACGCGCTGGATGGACAACGACGCCTATGGGCACGTGAACAACGTCGTCTACTACAGCTACTTCGACACGGCGGCCAATTGCTACCTGATCGAACAGGGCGGCCTCGACATCCAGAACAGCGCCGTCATCGGACTGGTCGTGGCTTCGCAATGCCACTATCACGCCCCAGTTTCGTACCCCGAAGCATTGAATATCGGCGTGCGCGTCGACCGTCTGGGTACGCGATCCGTGACCTACGGGCTCGGCATCTTCACAGAAGGCAGCGAGCAAGCCGCTGCGGACGGCGCCTTCACCCATGTGTTCGTCGACCGTATCACGCGCAAGTCGGCCGCCATTCCAGACGCGATGCGCGACGCGCTCGAGCGCATCGTCATAGCGACGCCTTAGCAGGGTGCTGAAATAGTCGACGTTTCGCCGCTCATGGGCAGGTGTCGGTCGGCACCACGGACGGGCCAACGCCGCCCAAGTGGACCGCGCTCGCCTCGAAGCCGATACCGACGCTGATGGCATTGCAGGTGGCTGTCGCGTCTTGCGTGCCGGCCACCATGATGTCCGATGCCTGCCGGATTTGGTTCTGAATGGCGGTGAGAATCGCGCCATTGCAAAGCGACGGATCGAATGCGCCCACCGCGTCCGCGATGGTGGCGAGAAACTCTTCGGTGTCGATGACGCCGGAGATTTGGCTCTGCGTCGCGCTGGTATGCGTGGGGTCGAGGCGCATGATGATCTGCGCCTGATAGAGCCGCAACGGGATGCCGATGCCTTGCGCGCTGAAGGTGACGTCGATGGTCGTGGGGCTGCCGCTCGACCACACGTCTGCCACGACGGCGGCGTCGGAGAACACCGTGACGGCGCTGGTAATATCCAGCGGGTCAGTGAGCGAATTCTCGGCGACGGGCCAGCAGTCTTCACCGTCGAAGTTGGCGGGGGACCCGAGCTCCGACGTGCCGTAGAGGCGTGTCACGACGGGAGACTGGTCAGCGCCGGTCAGGTCGAGCAAATCGAAGATCAAGGTGCTGCCGCCCATTTGAATGGCCATCGTCGCTGGCTCGGAGACGCCACTGCCTGCCACAGCCTTCAGGATGGGGATGATGGTGCGTCCGAAGGAGTTGTCGAGACCGTTCGGGCCGTCCGGAAAGACGCTCGCGGGGCTGGCGCCACCGCTCGGTAGACAGTGGGCGCTGAAATCGTTCGAGGTCGCTATGCCGTCTATATCGCGACCGAAGCTCTGCCACGCGGTTGGGCTCTCGACGCCGGTCCACTCGGTGTCACCGAGAAACAAACGGCTGGCCGCGAGCAGCGTGCCGTCGTCAGGCTCGCATACGACGGGGGAGCCACCGCTGCCGCCCTGGCCACCTTGACCCCCGCCCTGGCCTTCGCCGCCGCCACCCGAAGGCTGCGCTGTGCCGCCTTGGGCGTCGTCACCGCCCGCTCCGCCGCCACCGCCGGGAGGCGAGCCGCCGACAGGCTGCGAATCATCGCTGCAACCAACCAAGGCGAGCAAGGCGCCTGCAAAACAGAGCGAAAAAGGAAGACCGTTCATGGGCGAATAGTTGCGTCTGCCGGGCTGAAAGTCAATCGCCGCACGATTCGTGCGACGTGCTCATCCCGAGCTGCCATCATAGCGACCGATGGGTGCCATCGACCTGAAGCGCTACATGCTCGTGGTCGACATGCCCGAACAGGATCGCGACGCTCGGCGCACTGCACGTGTAGCAAAGAGCGCAGAGGCCACCAGCGCCGCACGCGACGAGCTGTTGAAGTGGTTGGCGGATCGCGAGTTCCACGCCTCCGAGTATGTACTGGAGCCGCCCGCGACCTTCGGCACGATCGGCATGCTGGCGACAGAGCGCGTCGCCAAAGCATTGCGTGGCGCGCCATTGGTGCAAGCAGTGCTCGAGGCATAACGTCTCCAACTCGAGCACCATGATTCGCAATGGTGTTCGCCCCAGCCGACGAACCAGAGCAAATCGCAATGGTCGCACAAATCACCTCAATGTGTGGATAACCTGGAGACAAACCGGGCCAAACCCTCAGCTGCCTGTGTGAAATCCAGCTGCCTGTGTGAAATCCAGCTGCCTGTGTGAAATCCAGCTGCCTGTGTGAAATCCAGCTGCCTGTGTGAAATCCAGCGGACAAGTTGTGGATAACAAATCTTCGATTTGCCAGCACTTATTTCTTGAAAAGAGAAGCCTCCAAGCTCATATTTGTCTCGGTTGTTTCGCGGCACATCTGGGTCGCACAGCAACGCAGTAGAAACCAAGCAACGGGGTCCTCGTCGGGCAGACGCTCGGGGGGAAGCGGAGAGGGGGCGCGCCATTGGCCATTCTCTCTCCAACCATCGGTGTGCACGTACGCCCGCGTCGGGCGGCGTGCTCTCCGTCGGCAATGACCTCACGCCTTCGCAAGAGGGGTCCCGGCGCAAGTCGGGGCAACCGAGCTAGCCGGCTCGGTGCTTGGAGGAAGGCACTCAGGGCTCGATTCAAGCCGGTCAACCTTCGCGGGGAGGCTGGGGCGATAGTGTCCTAAGCCGTTCGAGCTTGCTCGAGCGGCAGGCTTTCGAGATTTCCGTCTGCGATCTTCGGCGAGCAATCGTCGGCGGTGCGGGTGGAGGGTCGAGTCGGCATTGCCGGCCCGTCCTCGGTAACGAGCCAAGCGCGTCTCCGCGTGCGCGGCTCAGCTCGGAAGTGACAGCGAGTGTCCGCCTGCTCTTCGAGATCTCGCCCCGCAAGACGGGGAAAGGACGAGAATCTCGTGAGGGCGGCGACCGGCGACGAGCTTCTGCAAGCAATTGCGGCTGCTCCGAGCCGCTCGATCTCGGGTTTCGACACTGCCTGGCCGAGGCGCGTCGGGGCTGATCGAGTGTGTGACTGTGTGAGTCGTGCACGCGCAATTGGTTTGCGAAGACAGAAGCAGAAGGCGTCCATCAGGGCGCTCCGTGGTCTCTCTCCGGCAATGGAAAAGAGAGCCCGCGGCCACATCGGGGTAAACTCTCGGCGCGGTTCTTCTGCTGAAGGTGAAGAAAACGCTGGGGCCTCGTGGAAGAGGTTCATCATCGGGGTTTTCGTCGCTCCTCGATCACGCGGCAACGCGATCGAATGCGGCCGACGTCGCCACTACGGTGCTCGCAGCACTCGCGTGGAGACCGGTTCACCGGGTGGTGGCTCGTCAGAGTCGCCACCGAGAGCAAGCGCTCGTCCACGAGGGCTGGCTCGCCGTCGACCCCTGGCAAGCAATTTCCAGGTGGTACGCGGCACTGTGCAAATGGTGCCGCGCAGGCGCTTCGCTCCAGGCGCGAAAACACGTTTCGGTCTGTCGTTTGCAGAAACTCGATTCAGGAACACCAATGACCCGTGTTGCATGGTTTACCGCGCAACAGCGAAAACGGGGCTAGATCAAGACGCGGTCCACCGGCAAGACGCACGACCGGTAGGCTCGTTTTTTCCGCTCGATGAGCAATCAAAGAGCAGATTTCGATTGAATGGGTGTGGCGGCGAAACTCGACCAAATCGGTAGAGCAAGCTGTCTGGCTCGGCTGGAAACAGTCGAGCTCGCTGCCGCAAGGCGGTGCTGAACGAGCCAAGGCACGTGAGGTCTTCAGCGAGAGATCCTAAACCGAGATCTCGCCCGAATTCCTCGGCTTCGTGGAGTGGTGAACCACCAACTTGCCCCGGCGGTGACCTGGGTGGGTAGCTCGACGAGGAGTGAACGTGTCGGAGGTGAGGTTCGAATCGTTCGCGCGTGTCCCTCGAGGGCACCGTCTGCGACCCCTGCGAGCTGCCGAGCTCGCAGGTCGCGCGATCTGGGCTGAACCAAAGTCACCCGAGTGAACAACGAAGGTGTCTCGCCCTCCTCATGCGCGCGAACGCATGGCGGCGGCGAGGGGACGACGACCCTGCGATAGCTGTCAGCCGATGCAATCGGCTGGTGGGCTCACCCGGTTGAAAATACCGGGCTCGATGTTCCCCATCGACAGAGCCAAGTGAAACGATCTGGCGCGGGTACCATCCGAAAGGACGGTACCCGCGTTTTTTTTTGCGTCATGGCGGATCCTGATCCGCGCCCGACTGCCACCGCGACTAGCCTCCCGACGATGTCCATCGAGCCTCGGCCATTTCGGGTTTTGGGTCTGCAACAGATCGCGGTGGGTGCTCCTGACAAGGCCGCGCTGCGGCACCTGTGGGTGGAGCTCTTGGGCCTTTCGACCACCGGCACTTTCCGAAGCGAACGCGAGAACGTCGACGAAGACATCGCCTCGGTCGGGGTGGCGCCGTTCAACGTCGAGGTCGATCTGATGCAGCCCATCGACCCGGAGAAGAAGCCACGCGTGCACGAGCCGGCCCTCAATCATGTCGGCCTTTGGGTGAACGATCTCCCGGAGGCAGTGCGCTGGCTCACCCAGCGGGGCGTGCGCTTCACCCCCGGCGGCATACGCAAAGGCGCTGGCGGCTTCGACGTCTGCTTCATTCACCCGCGCGGGGACGAGCAGTTTCCGTCGAGCGGCGAAGGTGTGTTGATCGAGCTAGTGCAAGCGCCCGCAGCGCTCGTGCAGGCTTTCGACGACGCGCTCAGTCGGTGAACGGCATGTTGCCGTAGAGGTCGTCGTCTTCGTCGACCTCGACTTCGAGCTCGCTGGTTTGGTCCTCGACGATCCACTCGGGCTCGACAGGTTGCGCGGCTCGTGCGGCGCCCGACTTCTGCGCGGTTTCAGCGTTCATATCGAACAGCCAAGCAACGCTTGTGCCTCGTTGGAAATAGCGCACCGTGCCATGCGGCTTCAGCAGAGAAAATTGACTATCCCCGACGCAGCGCGCCTCTTTCAAGGCCAATATTGGCAGGTAGGACTGTAACCTACCTTTCGCATGCGTAAATAATTGCGCACTCGGACCAGCCGTCTGGCTAGCGCAGCCCGCGGAGGATCAACGGCAAAGTGGAGCCGATGTCCTCGACCCAAGCCTGGTCGATCGCCATCTCGAAGGACACGCTCGGCGCTTTGCCGGCGGCGCCACCTTGGGTGAGGAACAGCAGCCCTTCTCCCTTGTGCGGCATCCCGTCGAGCACCTTCAACACGGCGCGCGAGTCCGAGTCATTCTTGTCGACCTGAGCGAAGCCGCGCACAAGGTGACCAGGGCTCATGAAGCCCCCTCCGTTGGCGGGCTTGCGCAGCCGCGCGAGCTCGCTTCGCACGCCCAGCTGCCCCTCGGGCTTTGCGCTCTTCTGGGTGGCGAGCAGCTTTTCTTTCAGGACGTTGGCATCCGAGCCGAGGCCCCAGATGAACCCGCCGCCCTCGGTCGGAATCGCGACGAAGCGAACCTCGAGCTTGCCTTTCACGCCCCTGCCCTTCGGGTGGGGTTTGCGCTGATCCCAGTCACGCACCGGGTGGACCTCGTTCCACACGTTCTCGCTCTTGATCTCGAGCGACATGTCGAGCGCCGCAGAGCCCTTCGGCAGACCCGGTGGATTCGCAACGAAGGTGATCTTCGGCGCAGCGTCCAGATCCGAGCTCTTGCGCCCCTTCTTCTGCGCTTCAGCACGGAAGTGCTTCAGCACGCGAGCGTAGGAGTCCGACCCATTTTTGAAGAACGTCGTCATCTGCGCAACGTCGCCTTCACCCGACACGAGCGCCCAACCAACCAAGCCGCGCAGCCGATTTTTCGCCTCGACGATGGCTTGTTCAGGCGTGAATGCCTCCGGTTTGGCGACGCCGCCTTTGAGTGGCTCGACGTTGCCGGTTGCGTACGCCCAGTTGCTGCCGAACGCCGAAGGAATCGAGTCAACGAGGCTGCCGAGGGCGCCCTTGTCTGCGTCCGATAGATCCGTGAAGTTGAGCCCGGCCATCACCCCCTTCTTGAAGATCCGCCGAATGCCGGCAAACTCTACGGAGTCGGCCGCGCGCCCAAACATCGCCGACTCTGCGTCTTTGGGCATGCGCCAGAACGCATCGGGTGGCTGGCTGACGACACTGTTCTTCTTGGTCAGCACACCTGTCGCCCACGATTTGTTCTCCTTGAAGAACAGCTCTGCGCGAGCCGAGCCCTGCTTCTTGTCGGCGTCGATGGCGAGAGTGAGCTCTGCGCGGCTCATCTCCTCGATGAAGCTCGTCAGCTCGCGTGCGGCAGTAGAGGGGGCGTCGAGCAACTCGGGGTCGGATACACCCAGGCTCTGGATGCCAGCCCGGATGTCGCCGAGCTTTTTGTCGAACTCGGACCGCATCAATGGCAGTAGGCGCTCGTTGACCGCTCCGAAGTCGACCACGACCGACACATCCGCAGCCGGCTTGGCTTGCGTCGGCAACGTGCGAGCCATGAAGGGACCGATCTCGCGGAAGGCCGCCGTCGAATCCGCGCAGACGATGCGCGGCGCGCGATCTTGCGGCACGGCGATCTCGCAAGCCATCTCTTTGGAGCGAATGCGATAGAGCCCTGGTCGCTCTTCTCGAACCTCGTCACCCTCTTTTTGGATCAGGTCGAGCAAGCCGTCGAACGGCTTCTTCAGCGGGATGCTGAACCCCGTGAACATGCGCGGATCCGAAAAATCACGGGTAGCCGGGTCGATGGCGACCACCAGGTCGGCGGGCTCGCTGAAATCGACGTACGACGAGGCGCCCTTGGTCTGCTTGTCGAGCAACGACTCCAGACCACCTTGCAGTTTGCCGAGCTTCTGGGCCGCGGCCAGCGTCTCTTTCGGGCGCAACGCCCGCATCACCAAGAGCAGGCTCTTCGGTGTGGCGACCGGCGTGAAATCGATCGCCTGGGAATCCGACATCGCAACGGTCGAGGTCGAGGTGACCTTCGGCTCGTTGACTTGGGTCGTTGTCTGCTCCGGCGTGCAAGCGAACGCCAGTGAACCCGTGACGATTGGCAAAAAGAGCCACTTGTTCGGCATGCGCCGAAACCTACATTCGATAACCGCCCCCGGAAAGCGAGGAAACATGCAGAGTGAGGCTTTCCCTTTCATGGTAGAGAAAGTGCCGTATCGCTTGGAGTCCAAGAAGCCGCCCCACTGCCGCTGTGGCCACGACAAGAGTCATGTCATGGTGTCGGCATCCGGCGACTACACGTTCTGGGGGTGGTGCCTGATCCTGATCGGCATCACCGCGAAGCCGATCGCCGTCAGCTACACTTGCAGACAGTGTGAAGACCTCATCGAGCGCACCACCGACCCCACGGTCATCGCCAACACGCGGTTTTGGGGCTGAGACCGCACCCGAACGCGGTGACAGCGTCGAGGTCAACTTCGATGGGTTGGTGGGGCCAACCCACAACTTTGCAGGGCTGAGCGCCGGCAACCTCGCCAGTTTGGGGAGCGACGGCTCACCGTCGAACCCGCGTAGCGCTGCGCTGGAAGGCATCGCCAAGATGCGCGCTGTCGCGGATCTCGGGGTGCGCCAAGCCGTGCTGCCGCCTCAGTTGCGGCCCTCGCTGGCGACCCTGCACGCACTGGGTTACGGCGGCTCGCCCGAACGAGCGATCGCAGCAGTGGCAGCGCGAGAGCCTCGGCTCTTGCGGTTGGTCTCGAGCGCGTCGGCGATGTGGGCCGCGAACGCGATGACTGTAGCCCCCTCAAGCGATACGTCAGACGCTCGCGTTCACCTGGTGCCAGCCAATCTGAAACATCTGTTCCACCGCTCGCTCGAAGCGGCGACGACGCGAGACGTGCTCGCCGCCATCTTCAAAGACAGCTCGCGCTTCGTGGTGCACGACCCGCTTCCCGGGGGCGACCACTTCGCCGACGAAGGCGCGGCGAACCACACACGCCTCACCACCCGAGGAGGCGAGGTGGTTCATCTGTTCGCATGGGGGCGCGAGGCGTCGGCCGTGCGCGAGGGTCCTTCGACACACGCTGCCCGCCAAGCTCGCGAGGCCTCTCGAGCGGTTCTGCGGCTGCTCGAGCTCGACGAAGCCGATGCGCTGCTCGTCGAGCAGCACCCGGTAGGAATCGCTGCGGGCGCATTTCATACAGATGTCGTTGCAGTGGGGAACGAATCGTTCTTCATGGCCCACGAGCTCGCGTTTCGCGATCGAGCCTGGGTCGAGCGTGAGCTCCAAACCCGTCTCGGCGATGGCTTCCGCCAAATTTGGGCGACGAACGACGAGCTTCCGATCGAGGACGCGGTGCGAGCTTACCCATTCAATTCACAGATCCTGACCGTGCGGCAGGAGCCGCTGGAGATGGTGATCGTCGCCCCCAGCGAGAGCCGCGAGAACGACGCTGCGAGGCGCTTCTTGGAGCGAGTCGTGGCCGAGGACAATCCGGTCGTGCGCGTGGTCTACCTGGACGTACGCGAGTCGATGAAGAACGGCGGGGGCCCGGCCTGCCTCAGGCAGCGCGTTCCCTTGCGTGAGGTAGACATCGCGGCGCTCTCCGGGCGCGTACTGTTCGACGCGGAGCTGGAATGGTCTCTGCGAGGCTGGGTCGAGCGCCACTACCGTGATCGCCTCGTGCCCGCAGATCTCGCCGATCCGCTGCTGTATCGTGAGGGGCTGACCGCCCTCGACGAGCTGACAGGGCTGCTCGAGCTCGGAGCGGTGTACGAGTTTCAGCGCTGACCGGTCTATGGAGCAAAGCGCAGTACACCTGTTCGATGATCAACCTTCGGTTGAATTGTGGCATCCTCCCGCCCTGTGAACATTGCCAAGGTCGTGACGCTCTTCGTGCTCGCGTTGTCGTCTACCGCGTGCGCGTCGACCATCAACTGGGACTACTCGAAAGAGCTCGACCCACGCAAAAGCGAATACGTGATCGGGCCGGCTGATGGGCTGCAGATCAACGTATGGCAGAACCAAGATCTGTCGACCGCCGGCATCGTTCGGCCGGACGGCACCATCACCATGCCACTGGTGGGTGATCTGCAGGTCGGCGGCAAAACGCCGACGCAGGTGCGCAACGAGATCAAGGCACGCCTCGCCGAGTTCGTGAAAGCCGAGGCTGCCATCGTCACTGTCGCCATCACCGCGGTGAACAGCTACCGGTTCACCGTCACCGGTGCGGTGCAGAACCCGGGCACTTTCTCGTCGCAGTATTACGTGTCGCTCGCCGACGCGCTGGCGATGGCAGGCGGGCCCACTCGGTTCGCCGACACCTCGTCGATCGAGGTCATTCGCCCATCGGGCGATAGCGGCAAGTCGCGGCGCATCCCCGTGAGCTACGACGACATTCAGACGCGTAAAAGGCCAGCAGCGAACATCATTTTGGTCGCTGGCGACACGGTTTACGTGCCGTAGCGGGCTGGGGGGTGTCCCTCGTTCTCGGTTCTCGGAGCTACGATGGGCGCAGCTGCCGAAGCAAGTGGGGCTGGGGCGCCACGCGCAGCGCGAAGCGTCAGGGACGGGGTGGGGCCCCGGCGGAGCTTGCTCTGGCGGGGCGGGGCGAAGCCCCGAGTGGACTAGGCGCGACCGTGCGGCTCGCTGAAGTCGATCGCTGGCCCGACGGGGACGATGCCCGTCGGGTTGATGTTTTTGTGGCTCCCGTAGTAGTGGCCTTTGATGTGCGTGAAGTCGACGGTGCCGGCGACGCCTGCGTGCTGATAGATGTCGCGCGTGAAGCCCCAGAGCGCCGGATAGTCGACGATGCGGCGGACGTTGCACTTGAAATGCCCGACGTAAACGGAGTCGAAGCGGACCAACGTCGTGAATAGCCGAATGTCCGCCTCGGTCAGCTTGCCACCGCACAGGTAGCGGCGCGTCGACAAGCGCTGCTCGAGAAAGTCGAGCGTCGCGAACAAGGGACGAACAGCCTCCTCGTAGGCCTCTTGCGAGGTGGCGAAGCCGGACTTGTAGACACCGTTGTTCACGGTGTCGTAGATGCGCTCGTTGAGCGAGTCGATCTCGCCGCGGAGCGCCTCTGGGTAGTAGTCGCCGGGCGCTGCGCCGATCGCGTCGAAAGCCGAGCCCAGCATGCGGATGATCTCCGCGGACTCGTTGTTGACGATCTTGCCGGTCTGCTTGTCCCACAGCACCGGCACCGTAACCCGGCCCGAAAACTTGGGATCGTGCGCACGGTAGATCTGGTGGAGGAAGCGCGCGTGGTGAATCGGGTCGGCCACGACGCCAGGGCCTTCTTCGAACGTCCAACCGTTTTCTGCCATCAAGAGGTTCACGACCGAGACGTCGATCAGCTTCGTGAGGCCTTTCAGCTCTCGAAAGATCAAGGCCCGGTGAGCCCAAGGACAAGCAAGCGATACGTACAAGTGGTACCGCCCAGCCTCGGCCAAAAATTCTCCGTCTCCGATCTGCCCGCGGATTTTCGCGTCGCTGCGCGCGAAGCGGCCACCAGTGCTCTTGGTGTCGTACCAGTCGTTGTGCCAGACGCCGTCGACGAGCTGCCCCATGGCTATTCAACCGAAGGTTGCTGATCAAACATTGTGCTACTCGACGGTGACTGTCTTCGCCAGGTTGCGCGGCTGGTCGATGTCGGTGCCTTTGAAGTCGGCCACGAAGTAGGAGAGCAGCTGCAGCGGCAGACAGGTGACGAACGGCGACAGCGCCGCCTCGACCTTGGGCACGTAGATGGCGCTGTTGGCGATGCCACCGATGTCGCTATTGCCCTTGTTGGCGATTGCGAGCACGCGCGCCTCGCGAGCCTTTGCTTCTTGGACGTTGGACGCGATTTTGTCATACGAGCGGTCGCTCGGCATCACCGCGATGACCGGCATGTCGGCGTCGATCAGCGCGATCGGCCCGTGCTTCATTTCACCGGCCGCGTAACCCTCGGCATGGATGTAGGAAATCTCCTTCAGCTTGAGCGCGCCTTCGACCGCCATCGGGTAGCTGACGCCGCGCCCGAGGAAGAGCGCGCTCTTCGCCTGCGCCAGCGGTCGCGCGAGATCGCGGATGGTGTCATCGAGCCCGAGCACCGTGCGCATGTGATTCGGGATCTCCACGAACGCTTGTAGGAGCGCCTGTGCGTCGGCCTTCTCGAAGGTACCGCGGCGCCGACCGATGAACACTGCTAGCAGCACCATCGCAGCGAGCTGCGTCGTGAAACACTTGGTCGAAGCGACGCCGATCTCTGGGCCGGCGTGAGTGTATAGCGCAGCGCCGGCTACGCGCGGGATGGCCGACTCGATCACGTTGGCGATGGCGAGCAGACGCGCGCCCTTTTCTTTGGCGACCTTGAGCGCGGCAAGTGTGTCGAGCGTCTCGCCGGATTGCGAAACTGCGATCACCAGATCATCGGGGCCGACCACTGGATCGCGTCCGATGAACTCACTGGCGAGCTCGGTGGTGCTCTGGATCTTGGCGATCGATTCCATCAAATAGCGGCCGTACAGCGTCGCGTGATGGCTGGTGCCGCACGCGATGAAGTAGACGCGCTTGATGTCTTTGGCGGTGGCGGCGTCGATGCCAATTTCGGCTTCGAAGACGTCGCCGGCGGCAAGATCGATGCGGCCGCGCAAGGTGTCTTCGATCGCGCGCGGCTGCTCGTGGATCTCTTTCAGCATGAAGTGCTTGAAGCCGCCCTTTTCAGCTTGCGCGGCGTTCCAGGTGATCGTGCGCGGCTGGCGTTCGACGCTCTTGCCGTCCATCGTCATCAGCTGGAGACCGTCTTTGGTCAGCACGCCGATCTCGCCCTCTTCGAGGGGCAACATGCGCTTCGTGTAGGGGAGAATGGCGGGGATGTCGCTCGCCGCGAACATCTCGCCATCGCCGAAGCCGATCACCAGCGGCGATGCGTTTTTGGCGACCACGATTCGGTCGTGTTTCTCGTCGATCACGGCGACGGCGTATGCACCACGAACTTGTGCGAGCGCGCGGCGCACCGCGGCGAGTAGATCGTGACCGGCTCTGCTCTCACGATCGACCAGGTGCGCCACGATCTCGGTGTCGGTGTCGGAGACGAACTTCACGCCCTCTTCCGCCAGCTGACGCTTCAAGTCGAGGTGGTTCTCGATGATGCCGTTGTGGACCAAGGCGATGTTGCCTGCGACGTGCGGGTGCGCGTTCACCTCGGTCGGCCGCCCGTGCGTGGCCCAGCGCGTGTGCCCGATGCCGATGGTGCCGGGCAGCGGGTGCTCGCGCAGCGCGTTCACCAGGTTCTGCAGCTTGCCGACAGCGCGGACGACATCGACCCTCTTGCCGTCATGAACGGCGAGACCAGCAGAGTCGTAGCCGCGGTATTCGAGGCGACGCAGACCATCGACCAAGATTTCCGCACACGCCTGGGGACCAACGTAGCCAACGATGCCGCACATAATCAGCTGCCTATCATGATTGCGAGCGCGCCGAGCCCCTGACAAGCGTAGCCCGCCGCTCTGCCAGCACTAGAGCCACGCACCATCCGAACAGGAGTAGCCCGACAGGGAGAAAGAATGCCACGAACGCATGAGCCGTGTCCGTGGGTGGGACACCCCGGCCGGAGCGGCTGCGGTCGAAGCCCTTGAGCAGCCGAAGTCGAGCGAGCGCGCGGGAGACCAAAACAGGCTCGGCGCTGGGAGCCCCTCTGGCGTGCCGAATCAGATCGTGGAGCTTCGCCCGCCCCTCAGTAAACGCCTCTGCGCGCAGGTCGAAATGGCTCGCGTCGGCGGGCCCCACCTCATCCAGCGCGCGACGCACGATGCTTCGGTTCACGGCGTATGTCGCGTTGGCGTCGACCTGGGCAGCCAGCGCCTGGAGCGCGGCGTCTTCGAGCCCGCGACGCAGCGCCTTCAAGCGCAGCGAAGGCAGCACGACGTCGCGACCGATATCGTGGGCGGCGAACGCGCTCGGCATGCGCCCGGGAAACAGCAACAACCCGTCGTACAACGACGTGTCGCCGTCGGCGTTATGAAAGGTCTCGGCAGTCTCGAACACGTCGCTCGGCCCGAGACCGCCGCGATTGCCGTCGTTCCAAAAGATGGTTTCCCAGTAAAACCAGCGGTCGACGTCGAAGACGGCCGCGACCCAGCCGTTGGCGGTGAGGCTCGTGAGGGGCACGTCCAGCGATGGCGCGCCGCTGTGCGGCAGCTGTCCGTTGTAGATCCACACACGCTTGCCGAGCGCTCGCGCCTCTGCAGCGTCGTCCGGGTCGAACGCCTGCGCAGGTGACAACACGATGTCGACGCCCTGGTCTCGTGGACGCTGGTGGCAGGTGTGTCCCACGCGCAGCGGAACGTCTTCGCGCTGGAGCAGGGCGCGCCAGTCGGGCCCCCACTTGCTGTCACATTGCTCGTCGACCGCGTAGAGAAAGACGTCTTCCACGCCCGACGGAATGGCCTCCAGCGTCGCGCGGATGTTCGCGATTTTTGCGGCGCCGGGCTCACCCAACATGCCGTAGCAACCAATCGGCGCGATCGACGTGGGCACGCCTTCGCCGGGCCCTCGGTAGCCCGCTGCGGGCGTGAACCAGCTGCCATCGAACGAGCCGCGCAGGCGCTGCACATCGCTCGGCGAGACGAGATGGGTGACCGAGTCGAGCCCGTGCGCGTGCAGTGTTTGCACCAGCTTTCGCTCGACGTCGTCTGGTCTCTGAAACGTGCGCTCGAGTGTCTCTCGTTCGTAGAACGCAAAGGCGCGCACCGCGCGGTACGGCAGAGCCACCGGAAGGACCTCGAGCTCCACGTCGTAGCGAGCGAGCGTGTCCGAACCGACTCGCAGCACCACTGCGTAGCGATAATTGCCTGCACGCGCACCCGGCGGCACGAAGGCCTCGGCATACAACACCGACGCTCGACCCTCCGCGCTCGCCAAGGGATAGGCAGCCCAAGCAGGCGCAATTTCGACTGGTATCAACGCGTCGGGTAGAAAGCCGACGTTTCCTTCGTCGGGCGGTCTGGCGGCTGCTTTGAACGCCAACGACTCGTGCGAGCCGCGGCTGTTCGACCGTCGTGTCACCTCGACGAAGTGTTCAACGAAGAGCTCGAAGCGCGGGGCCCCAGGGGGCGGCTCTACCTCGATAGAAACGCCGTCGGGGTGCGCTGGAGGAAGCGCGATTTGGAACGCGACGTGCTCACCTCCCAGCGCGCGGAGATCGAGGCGCGCTCTGCAAATGTCGGCGGATGCACCTTCCGCTCCGATGCGATGTCCTTCTTCGACGAGGCAGGCCGCGGGTGACGCCAGCGTCTCTTTCGGCGCGGCCATGAGCGTCAGCGCGGCGATCACCGCGGCCCACCGGCGGCGCCTCATTCAGACTCGGCGCCGTCCTTCTTGCCGCGTAGCTCTTCTTGCAGCGCCTTCTCTTCTTCGTCGACTGCGCGCTCCGAGCGAGGCGCCTGCTGCCCGAGGATGTCGGGGTTGGCGGTCGGCGCCGGCAGCGCGACGAACGGGGCAGCGCCGCCAGCAGCAGGCGTGCCTGGATAGGCGAAGGTCGTGCTGAGCAGCACCGTGTGTCGCTGAATGGTCGGGAACAGTGCGTCGGTGGTCTCTTCACCAATGGCGAACTGCCGCGAAAATTGGTATCGCGCGTCGATTCTGACGGGGGCGCGGCCGGGCACGTATCCGAAAGCGACGTCGGCGAGGATCGAGAGGCCGGGTGTGCCGGAGCTGTCGACACCAATCAGGGAGCGGGTGAGCTGGGCCCCCGCGGAGCCGCCCACGTCGAAGCCTCTGGGCAGCTCGACGAGACCGTTGATGAGCAGGGCGTCGGTCGCGACCACTTGGCGGAGCAGGATGTTCGGCTGCGCGTCGTGGGCATAGCTCACCGCCAAGGTGCCGCCGTTGCCGCGCCAATTCAAGCTGGCAAGGCCAGTGGGATGTGGCACGGGTGTGTCCAGCGTGAGCGCGTCGTACCCGACCAGAACACCTGCCCCCAGCGTGGACCCCCACGACTCCGAAAACTGGTGTCCCCACGCGAGTCGCGCACGGTGGATGAGCTGCGCCAGCGAGGCGACAGCAGGTGGGCCGGGCACCGCCGGCGTGAACTGGATGTCGTTGCTCTGCTCGACGCTGATCGTGTTGATCTCGAACGCCTTCGCCACGCTGAAGCCGAGCGAGCCCACGTAGGTTCCGGTGTCTTCCGTGTCGGCGACGATCGTGCGGCTCGCCGTCCCCTGTAGCGCTTGGTTGAAGGTGACGGTCTCGCTCAGCGCAGTGCTGAAGCCTTGCCCGAGACCGGCCGTGACGAGCAGGTCGGTGCCGTCTGGCTGGTTGCCGGGAGTGGGCTGCGCCGTGCCGCCAGCTGAAGGGCCGAGCAACGTGAGCTGCTGAACTGTCGACTGTGTCCCAGTGAGACTCAGCGTGAACGTGCTGACCGGGCTGACGGGGGCGCGGAGACCATAGCTGAGGCCGTTCGAGAACGAGTTGGCGTCGGTGTGGATGAAGTAGAAGCTGTAGCCAAAGCTATAGGCGAGCGTCTGCGTCGCAGAAGGCGTCTCGAACTGAAGCCGGAGGCCCGGGCTCACGGTGCCGAAGCCGTCCGCCTCCGGCTGAGGCGCGTCGGGATCATCGGGGTCGGGCTCGGGGGTGTTCACCACGTTGTCGGTGAAGCCGACGGTTGCCGTGCCGCTGATTTCCCAATCGAACGCAACCTGTGCGCGCGCCTCGTGGGACACGGCGACCAGGGATACGGCGGCAGGCAGAAGGAGGGCGAGACGCAAGGCTCGGGTACCTGGGACGGAGGCGTAACACGGGGCCCCCGAGAGCGGCCATGCTATAGCTTCCGGCGTGACGTTGCGCGCGTTCGAGCCAGTGACGGCCTTGGGCGAGGTGGTGCAGCGATCCGCGAGCCTGAAACAGGCCGCCCACCTCGAAGGGGGGGCCATCGATGTCGGCGCCGAGTGTGGCTGGCTCGCTCGCCAGCTGAAAACTTCGGGCCGGCGGCTGATCGGCCTTCTGCCGGCCACAAAGCACGCCGACGTGATCGGCTTGGCGACCAGCGTCGGGGCGGCGCTCACCCTGATCGTGCATGGCATCGTGCTGATTGCCGACCCCGATCAGCGATCGGTGACGAGCGAGCTGCCCAAGGGCACTAGGGTGGCATGCGCGATGTCGAGCTCGCGCCTCGCGATGCTCACCCCGACCGAACGCCCACGGGATGGGGCGCGCCTGCAAGCCATGAAGGAGCTGGTCGAGTTCATCGGGCCGGAGACGGAGGCAGTCACGCTCGTGCTGATCGATCTCAGCTCGTTCACCCTCCCGGGTGAGCTGCTCGGTGTGATTGGCCTCGTCGACGCGATCGTCATCGTGGGCCACGCAGGTCGGGTGACCGAAGCGGAGCTCTTGCGCGCGAGTCGACGCGTACCAGCGGAGATGAACCTGGGCGTGGTGCTCACCGAGTAACGCCAGAGAAGAAATGTTCGAGAACCTCAAGCAAAAGCAGATTCAGCGCTGGGGCCCAGCCTATCTTCGACGCCTGATCGAAGGGCGGCGCGAGGCGCAGGCGGCTGTCGGCACGCGCCATCTGTTGTTCGCGTTTTGCGACCATTGGGAGCCGCTCTTTGCGGGGGCAAGCGACGAGCGCGGGGACGCACGCGTGAAGGCCTGGTCGGAAGGATATCCGACGCTCGCGAACGGCATCCGTGATGCCGACGGCAAAGCACCACAGCACTCCTTCTTTTTTCCTGGTGAGCACTACCGACCGCGCTGGCTCGACAGCCTCGCAAGCCTCTCGCGACAGGGGTTCGGAGAGGTCGAGCTTCACCTGCATCACGACGGCGACACCCGTGAGAGTCTCAAAGCAGACGTGCAGCGATATGTCGCAGAGATCGCTTCGCATGGCCACATGTCACGCGACTCTGCGGGGCGTCCGCTGTTCGCGTTCATCCACGGGAATTGGTGCCTCGCCAACGCGCGCGCGGATGGCCGTTGGTGCGGCGTCGACGACGAGATCGCGTTGCTCCACGAGCTGGGTTGTTACGCCGATTTCACGTTCCCAGCGCCAGACAACGAGTCTCAGCCAAGCATCGTCAACACGCTGTTCTGGCCCACCGGAGACGTGGCGCAGAGGCGCGCGTACGAGCACGCGGAGCGCGCCCGCGTCGGCCACCGACCAAACGACCGCATGCTGTTCGTAACCGGCCCGAGCGGCTTCTTCCGGAAAGGAAAGCGTCTCCGCATCGAGGCGTCCGCGATCACGGCGAACGACCCTGCGTCGAGTGAACGCGTGAGCAACTGGGCGGACCTCGGCGCAACGGTCGCGGGGCGCCCGGAGTGGGTGTTCGTCAAGATGCACACCCACGGCGCGCCCGATGCGCAAGCAGCGTCGCTCTTGGGAGAGCCCGGCGTGAAGATGCACCAGCTTTTGGCCCGCCATTACAACGACGGCGAACGCTGGAAGCTCCACTACGTGACGGCGCGCGAGATGTTCAACGTCGCGGCCGCTGCCATGGATGGGAAAACGGGCGACCCAAACGAGGTGCGGGACTACCTGCTGCAGAAGCCGCCGATCGCGCCCTGATTCGAAAGAAAAGCGCGCCGCCGTCTTTCGACGGAAGCGCGCTCTTTTTAGACCGCTGGCGCTCGCTTATGGGCAGTTCGCGTTGCAGTCGTTGTCCGCTTCACCCACGCAGATGCTGTCCCACTCGGTGTTGCAGCAATACGGGTCGGGGTTGGGGCCTGTTTCGCACACGCACTGGGTCACGGCCCCGTTGCTGGAACCGACGGTCGCGTGTGCCGTACACGGACTTCCGCAGCCAGCTGCGCACTGTGCGGACGCCGTTGTGACGCATTGCGCGTCCCAAGAGCCGACGGGGCTGCAGCAGAAAGCATCGAGCGCGCAGGTGCAGGCTACGACAGCGTCGTTGTCGGCACCTTCTGTTGCGTGCGGGACGCAAACGGAGCCTTCGAATTGGCAGACAGCGCTGCAGCCGTCGCCGCTGGTGGTGTCGGCGTCGTCGCACTCTTCACCCGTCTCGAGAATGCCGTTGCCGCAGACGTTGTTGTTGCAGGCGCCACAATCGGTCTGTGCTTCGGCGACACACTGAGCGTCCCAGTTGTTCGTGCAGCAGAATGGATCGCCTGCACAAACGCAGTCGGTGATCGCGGTATCATTGGAGCCAGGGTTCGCGTGCACGGTGCACGGGTCGCCGCAGACCACGCCGCAATCATTCTGGGCTTCGTTGACACAGATGTTGTCCCAAGAGTTGTTGCAGCAGAAGGAGTCGAGCGCACAAACGCAGGTCTCGACCGCTTCATCGGCGATGCCTGGGGTGTCGTGCGACACACAGGCGAAGCCCTCGAATTGGCAGGTCGCATTGCAGCCATCGTTGGCGGCGGTGTTGCCGTCATCGCACTCTTCGGCTCCTTCGACGTCGTTGTCACCGCAGACAGCGTTCTCGATCATGCAAGTGGCGTTGCAACCGTCGTTGTTCGTGTTGTTGCCGTCGTCACACTGCTCCGGGAAAGCAACTGTGCCGTCGCCGCAAACGGCGGGCTCACAAGCGCCGCAGTCGTTGGTCGCGGCCGCCACACAGGTCGCAGTCCAGTCGCCGGTGCAGCAACCCGGCACCACGGCACACACGCAGCTCGTGGCCGAGGGCTCGTTGGAGCCCGAGCCGGGATGCGGGTTACAGGGGTCGCCGCAGTTGACCGAGCAGTCGTTGACCACTTCGCCGACGCAGATTTCGTCCCACGAATTGTCGCAACAGAAAGGGTCGAGCCCGCACACACATTGCTCGATGGTCTCATCGGCGATGCCGGGCGTCGCGTGGGGCACACAGGCGAGCCCCTCGAACTGGCAGAGCGCGTCGCAGCCGTCGCCGGCGGTGAGATCGTTGTCGTCGCACTCTTCGTTGCCTTCGAGAATGCCGTTTCCGCAGCTGGCGACCTCGATCACACAAGTAGAGCTGCAACCGTCACCGTTGGTGGTGTTGCTGTCGTCGCATTGCTCCGTGCCTTCAACGTTGCCGTTGCCGCAAACAGCGACAACACAGGAGCCACATTCATTGATCGCGGCAGTGACGCACGCTGCCGTCCATGCCGTCGAGCAGCAGGTCGCGTCCGACTCACAGACGCAAGCCGTCAACTGCGGAACATTGGAACCGGGGCCGGCGTGGGCCACGCACGGGTCACCACAATCGACCGCACATTCGTTGATTGCCTCGTCGACGCAGGTGATGTCCCAGCTGTCGCTGCAGCAGAAGCTGTCGACCGCGCACACGCACAGGCTGATCGCCTGGTCGGCGATGCCGGGTGTCGCGTGGGCGACACAAGCGGAGCCCTCGGTTTGACATTCGTCGTCGCAGCCATCGCCTGACGCGGTGTTACCGTCGTCGCAGGTCTCGCCGGCGCCGATGTTGCCGTCGCCACAAGCCGTCTGCATCTCGCAGTCGGTGTCGTCGAAGGTACAGTCCGCCGCGCAAGCGAGCGTGCCGCCGCCGAGGCGGAGCGACTGGCAGGTGCTGCCGCCGAGATCGCTGCCATCACATTGCTCGCCGAGGTCGATCTCGCCGTCGCCGCAATTGACGTTGACCGTGCCGCCCGAGCCCCCGGTACCCATGCCGCCAGCGGCGTTACCACCACCGCCGGTCGCGAGGTCGCCGCCCGTGCCTTGGCCGCCGGTCGCAACGTCGCCACCGGTACCCGAGCCACCGGTGCCGCTATCCCCACATGCTGCTGCCGAAAAAACGGAGCAGAGCCCCAGCAGCGTCCACAATCGGTGAGCTCGCATCATTATTCTTGTCTTCCCCTCTAAAGGATTGGTCCACTTCCGACGGCACCAGCGGAGCTGCAAGGCACAAAGTGGATCTCGGGCCATCACGCGCGTAGAGGCCCGTCAAAGAACCGGGGCACGCTCGCTCGCTGAGTTCGCAGAGACGCCATACGCTCGGGCGGCTGCACACCTCCCCCGCATGCGGCGCTGGTGTCGCACGAAGTCGGGCTATTCGAGCAGAACGCAGCCGATGAAGGCCACGTTACCCAGCTGATCGCGGGCACGTCGGAGGGCTTTCGCGTCACTCCGCTTGGCGATCGCACTCATCACGAAGCCATCGACCGAATCCGAGATCAGATTCACGTCTGCGCTCTCCAAGAGCGGTGGGGTATCGACGACGATGTAGTCGTAGCCAGCGAGCCTCAGCCGATCGATCGCGATCGAAAACGCGATCGGATCGATGAGCGGCGCGTACTTGTTGACCGGATTTACCGCCATCGCGTGAAGCGACGGCAAGATTTCAGCGGCGACCCAGGGCTCCAGCGGCTCTTGGCGGTGACGCAGCAGCTGCTCCTGAAAACAAGCAGGCGGCATGAATCCGAGCGTCGCGGCGATTGCGGGCGCGCGCACGTTCGCCTCGACCAACAGCACGCGACCGCGCGCCCCTTCGCGCAGCGAAGCCGCAAGATTGATGGCAGCTGTCGTCTTGCCTTCACGCCGGCCTGGGCTCGTCACGCCAACGACGCGCGGGTCGCCACGCTTCGAGAGCTGATGACGCAGCGCTCTGTAGGCGTCTGCGCGCGGCGAATACGGATCCCTCAGCATCGCGAGGTGGGGGCTGAGATCGTCCGTGATCTTGACCGGCAGCACGTCGAGCGGTGTCTCAGGCAGCGCGCTGGTGCCTTCGGTGATGATCGTCTCTTCCGGACCGCCGCCGTTGAAACCGGTGGGCAGCCGCATCGCCGTCGAGAACGAGCCCGACATCGACATGGACATCGGTGGGCGACTTGCGGAAGGCGGGAGCAAGTCACCCACCGCGGCCGAAAGGTGCATCACACGCGCGAGCAACTCTTCGCGCAGATGTGCCGCTGGCGGCACGCTGCGCCAGTTGTCGATCACGCTGCGCAGGCGGCGCGCCTCGATGAGAAGCGCACGCGCGGCGGGGTTGTCTGCCAGCGGCGCCAAACGCTCGACCAACACCTCGAGCTGGCGCTCGGCGCCTTGATTTTGGATCGGCTGCGCGCCGGTCATCGGCGCCACCATCGACCCGAGCCGCCCTTCGGCACGACCGCGAGGACCGGCGCGATGCGCGCCACGTCGCTCTCTTCGAAGATGCGACTGTCGAGTAGCGCGCGCAAGAATGCCAGAATGAGGCCCAGCACCAGCGCCGCACCGCCAGCCAGCACGACGATCAACGTTTTGCCGGGCGGCTCTGGTCTCGTCGGCATGAAGGCAGGGTCGAGCACCACCACCTGATCCGAATAGCCGCCGATGGAGGAGGCTGCATCGATCTGCGCGCGAAAGGTGTCGCGCTCGAGCTGGTTCATGCGATCGCGCGACTCTGACACATCACGCGAGAGCCGCGACCACTCGGTCTCCAGGCTGACGATGCTGACCACTTCTTCCGAGCCGGCTTCGGCGGGCTTGTCTTTGCCGTCCACCTTCTCACGCGCGAGGATCTCTCCATCGATCTTGCGCTTCTTGTCCTTGAGCGTCTGCTTTGCAACCGCCGGGTCGACGCTGGGGCTCGCGCCGGCCTTGCTCATCTTGTTCTGCTTCACCTTCTCTTCAGCGGTCTTCAGCGCCGACTCGGCTTCGGCGACACGTGCCTTCGCTGCGATGACGTCCGGGTGCTTCTCCTGGAAGCTGGCTTGTTTTCCGGAAAGATCCGACTTGGCGTTGGCGACTTTCTGTTGCGCCGCGGCGCGCGCCGCTTCGACTTCTGGGTCGGCCTGAACGTCCAACATGCCGACCGAAGTCTCCCCGGTCAGCGCGGCATCGATGCGCGCGCTTTGCCGGCGCAGCGCGTCGATCGCTGCGCTCTGCCCGTTGGGGAGCCGCAAGCGCTCGCTCTCTTTCTCTTTGGCACGGAACGCAGCGCCAAAGTTACTGGCGTTCTGATCGAGGGCGAACTCCGGGTGGTCGTTCAAGAACTGCGCAAGGCTCTTCTCCTTTTCTTTGAGCAGGCCGTTGGCGTTCTTTTTCTCGGTCTCGAGAAACTCGCGCTGAACCCTGGACTGCTCGACGCGCAAACGCTGGTTCTCGTCGATCAGCGACATCGAAAGTCGGTCGGTGACGCGCTGGACCGTCTCCGGATCGAGCCCCTTGTACGAGATTGAAAAGGTGTCGGTAGAGCGTGCCTTGAAGGTGATGTCCTTGCGAAAATCTTCGACGGCTTGGATGTCGCCCTGCTTCGCGCGAACGTCTTTGTACAGGTCGAGCTCGACCAAGATGGGCTCGAGGCGGGAGCGAGCCAGCAGCATCTCTTGCAGCCGAGTGCCCAGCGCGAGGTTCGTGCCGGCACCGTCTTGATTCAAGCGGACGCCCTGGCGGTAGATCACGATCGTTTCCGACATGAACTTCGGTTTGCGGACCACCGCATACGAGACGCCGGCGATCAGCGCGATGGCCACCAGAAATGCCGAGGGCTTCCAGTTGAGGAAGGCGCGCTTGATGATGGTCAGGAGCCGCGCCAGCTCGACGCCTGCTCCTTGCTGGACTTCACCCGTACCGAGATTCGACTGGTTATCCATGGCTTTGCTTATCGCTGTGCAACACGCCGGACGAAGCCGAGGCTGCGAAGCCCGAGCCGCGTGACGTCGTGATCGTCGTACACCTTCCGGCCGAATGCACCTACCCCGAGTGCCACGATCGGAAGGAGACCAAAAAATGCGAACAGTGCGACCTTTGCGATCGCGAACGGCTTGTCGATGGCGACCTTCGGGGCGCCCCAATCCACGCGGTCGAAGCGCAGCTCGAGCCTTTGCTTGTCCGAGTTCTTGCGCTGCTCGAGCAACGCTTTGGCGTCGAGCGCTTGTTTCTGGCGCGCCAGTGCTTCGACGACGCCCTTCTCGTCGCTCTCGATCTCGACCAAGAGCGCGCCGCGTTCGCCCCGCGGCGCGATATCGAGCGCGGCCTTGGCAGTTTCGAGGTTGACCGTGAAGCGCGCGACTTCGGCGTTTGCCAGCCGGACCGTCTCGGACGCAGTCCGAGCATCCGCCTCCAGCCGCGCTTGACGGTTGGCCGCGTCGCGCGAGATGACGAGCTCACCGAGCTCACGAGCGATCGTGATCGCCTCGTTCGGGTCGGTGTGGCGAAACTCGATCGCGATGTGGGCAGACCGCGCCGGTGCACCCGCGTAGCGGGGCTGCGTGAACTCGTTCTTGTAGATGTTGATGTCGATGAAGTCGCGAAACTGCTCCTGCCGCAGGCGCGGGTTCTTGGCCTTCAAGTCGGGCCGAAAGTCGTGTTGGTCGGCGAGATCGGTGAGCACGCGGTCGGTGAACACGGCGTAAAACACGTAGTCGATGAGTCGGTCGTTTGCGTGCGCGACACCGTCGGCCGCAAGCTCGCCTTCTGTCGCACTGAGCACGACGGTTGCCGGATAGGTGCGCTGGCGGCGGTATTCGCGGAAGGCAGCGCCGCTGGTGCACAAGATCGTCAGCAGCAGCACGAGCAGCTTACGTCGACCCGCGCGCCGAAGCAGCCGGCTGGTCTCGCGGGCGACGGTCTGCAGATCGGGCTCGCGCTGCTCCCACGGGCTCATTGTCGACCCACCGCCCCCTCGAGCACGTGCGCGAGACAGCGAGCGCTATCGTGCCAGGTGCCACGACCGGTCGCTGCCACGATCTCCGCCGGGTCGTACTGGGTCGACAGCGCCGTTTCGAAGGCACGCACGAGCGCTGGAACGTCCTTCGGAGGGATGAGCTCACCCATGCGCCGATGATGGATCATGTCCGGAATGCCGCCCACATGAGTCGCCACGACCGGCCTGCCGCAGGCGAGCGCCTCGATGATCGAGTTCGGCGTACCTTCGGCGTGGCTGGGCAACGTGGTGATGTCGGAGGCGCAGTAATAGTCCGCCACTTTGTCCGGTGAAACCTCGCCGGCGAGTACCAGGCGCGCGCCCAATTTGGCCATCCACTCCTTGCACTGCGGCGTCGACTCGCCGTCGCCGACCAGCACCAGATCGACGTCCGGCACCCTGTCGGCGAGCAACGAGAACGCCTCGCAGAGCTCGAGCGTGCCTTTGCGCCGCTCGAGGCGACCGACATAGACGATCTGGCGACGCGTCGGGTCGAGACCGATCTGCTTCTTCGCCTCCGCGCGGTCCCGAATGCGAAACAGCGAGCTGTCGACTCCATCCTCGACGACGGCGATCTTGCTCCACGGCACACCGAACGACGCAGCAGCTTGAGCCAGCGGGTAGCTGACCGCGACCACGCGGGCCACGCGCTGAAAGGCCCAGCCGAGCCAGCGTTTGGCGGCAGGGATTTGGGCGGCGACGTTCATGTCACCGCCGTGCAGCTTGATCACGACCGGCAGTCCGAGCGCTTCACCCAAGAGCACCGACGCGACACCGTCGGGGTACGCGAACGGGCTCAAGATCACATCACAGCCTTTGCGTCGGGCCATCACCTCGCGGAACGCGCCAGCTGCGTAGAATGGCGGATGCAGCACCGTCACCCGCGGAATGTGGATGAACCGCGGATGCAACACCTGGAGATCGCTGATGATGTCGCTGCGCGGCACGCTGGCGCCCAGGCTTGCTCGCGTCTTGCCCTGAAATAGCCCCGCCCCGGGAAACCACGGGATCGGGTTCACCACCGCGACCTCCCAGCCGATGCCTTGCAGGGCGGCCAGCTGCTTTCGATTGTATGGGCCGAACGATGGTTCTGCGCGATTCGGGAAGATGCGCGTTACGCAGAGCACCTGCACCTTGGGTTACTGACCCGGCTGGCCCGGGAACACCCGGTTCAATTGCAAGAGCTTGAAGATGGCCAGCGGCTGGTCTTTCAGGCCAGTGATGCGCACTTCGCCGCCGTGTGCACGCACGCGCTTGAGCAGCGATACCAGCGCGCCGACGCCTGAGCTGTCGATCAAGCGCAAGTTCGAGAGCTCGACCGTGATGGACTTCTTTCCTTCCGAGACCAACGCGTCGAGCGTCGGCCGCAGCTCGGGCGCAGTCAGCGCATCCAGTGTCCCGTCGATCGATAGCAGGGTGACGTCGCCGTTGTCGGATCGGGTGTGGCCCATTCTCGCTCCTCGGGCACGCTACTCTACCAGCCTCCGGGTCTCGAGAACTACCGACGGATGCGCTTCATCATCGTCAGGACGTTCGGGGGGCCTGCGAGGTACCGAACGTCATCCATGAACGAACGGATGATGAAAAGCCCCATGCCCCTCTCGGGCAGCTCTTCGGGCAAATCCATATGATCGGCGGGATCGAAGACATGGCCGGTGTCCTTTATTTCCACGACGATCACCGGGCCACCCCCGTATTCGGCGGCGTCGGCGACGTGCTCCACCCGTATTTCGACGTGGCCGGGGAGCAAGCCGCGGTAGCCGTGAATTGCGAGGTTGTTGAACGCCTCGCTGAAAGCCGAGACGACCTGGCTGACCAGCTCGTCGGCCAGCTCGTTCACAGGGCCAGAACCCGGCACCACAGGCGGCGACGAGTCCGAAGAACCGCGGCTGAACAGCTTGCAGGCAGCCCCAACGACACGCACCGCGACATCGCGATACTCGAGTGCTCCGGGAACTGTGAGGGAGATCACTGAAGCTTTCGTCCCCTCGCCGTGCGGCGGCCGAGCCTCTTCTGCCGCGTAACGCGAGCAAAGTACGTCAAAGGGTACACGCCTTTCCGGGGGTCGCATATAAATGCGCTGTGCTGCCCACAGTACGTGTCGCCAAGAGACTCATCGATATGGTCGGTTCGAGCGTTGGGCTCGCGATCCTCGCTCCCCTCTTGCCCGTCATCGCGGCGGCCGTTTATCTCGATGACCCAGGACCCGTCTTCTACAAGCAGCGCCGAGCAGGCATGCTCAAAGGGTTCCGAAAAACGGATGGCCTCGACTCACCCGAGTTCGAGGAGTTCGACATGTACAAGTTTCGCTCGATGCGAATCGATGCCGAAAAGCTCACCGGCGCGGTGCTCGCGGCGGAGGGTGACCCGCGCATCACGCGCATCGGCCGGTTTCTTCGGAAGTCGCGGCTCGACGAAATACCGCAGCTCTACAACGTCTTGCTTGGCGAAATGAGTCTCGTGGGTCCACGCCCGGAGCGCCCAGAGCTGCTCGTCAACTTGGCGCTGGCGATTCCATTCTTCGAAGAGCGCATGCGCGACGTGAAGCCTGGTCTGACCGGGCTCGCGCAGATCTCGCTCGGCTACACCGGCCGCGCATTCGAAGGCAGCGATGCGGCGACGTTCGAAGATTCTTTGCTGAACCCATTCGACCTCCCCGAGACGCAGGGCTCCACCGCCGACGACATGCGCATGAAACTGTTGTTCGATCTGGCCTACGCGGCGGCGCTCGAAGGGCTCTCTAGCTTTCTTCGGATGGAGCTCGAGATCATCTTAAAGACGCCGCTGGTCATGCTTCGGGGTGTGGGCCGCTGATCGGCTGTTTCGGCGCTGACCGCTCGCCCCACGCCTCGAGCAGGGGCCGGCCGGTCATCACTTCGGGGATCGGCAGGCCCATCAGCGCAAGCAGTGTCGGCGCAATGTCGAGGTTGCTCGCGTCTTTGATCTCGACGCCCCTCGAGATGCCGGGCCCCAGCAAGAGCAACATGCCGCGCGGGTCATGCATCCCTTCTTTGTGGGTCTCGCCATACTCGCGAAACAGCTCGTCGAAGGCGTAACCCTCGAGCTTGGCGCCGGGGCAATCGGGGAAGAAATAGCGCACCTGAGGACCGAGCTTGGCGAGGCCAGCAGGCGACACCGTGAGGATCTCACCGGTCTCTTCGACGTGCATCGCCCGTGGGGTGACGCCGCCTTCGAGCCGAATGTTGGAGAGACGCTCTTTCACGCGCGCGCGCTCGGCAGCGTCTGGCACGCGCACGTTCCACTGGGGGTCCATCGCAGGGGCAACACCCGTGATACCGCTCGCACCCACGATCGCCAGCACTTGATTCACGTCCTTGAACTTCACGCAGACTTTTCCGTCGGGAAACTGCACGTTGAAGTACGGCTTCTGGCCCATGCTGCTGGCGACCACGAGCACGGTGTCGTCGTCGCAGAGCGCCATGAAACGACCCAGCAAGTCGTCGACGAGGGTGTAGCCAGCCTCGACCGCACCACCGAACTTGCGCCGCTCTTCTTCGCCCGCCTTCGTCGGAAACGAAGAGTCGTCCCAGGCACGCCAGTAGTGATGCATGAAGTGCGCGGCGTGGTTCGTATGCCAGGTCGCGAAGTCGGGCTGATAGCGCCGATAAAGCGCGCGAAAGAAGTCGAAATTCAACTCTGGCTGCAGCATCACGCGCCGCCAATGGTCGGCTTTGCCGAGCTTCTCGCCGGCGAGCTGTGTCGCGATCTTGATGCAGGTCGAAGGGCGCAATCCGAGACGTAGAAGCTCGACTCCCAGCTTTGCCATGGCGAACGGCGTGTCTTGGGCGACGTTCTTGTGGTGAACCTGCGTGTATTTGCGGTTCAGCGCTTGAACCGGAGCGATGTACGCCGGGTAGGTGTCCGAGGCTGGGGCAAAAGGCCCCGGCACCATGAAGCCCGGCACTTTCTTCGGAGGAAACGCGCCGATGCTACCGAACACGCCGACGGACTTGCCGCCCTCCACCGCGTACTCCCAGCTGCGCTTGGCGCCGAACGTTGCCTGATCTTGCTCGAGCACGGTGGCGCCATGAACGCCGCGTTCGACCCCCGTGTGCACCGTCACCCACGTGATCCACGGGTCGAGATGGGGCGGTTTCTCGAGCGCTTCCGGTGCGCCCCAGGCGCCTTCTCGCTTCATTCGAGCCAAGTTCGGCATCTTGCCTTCGGCGATCAGCCGGTCCGCGATGGACCACGTGATCTCGTTGAGCTCGAGCAGCAATACCTTGTGGTTACGAGTTGAGCGCGGGGTAGCCATGAGACCTCGGGACGATTGTGACCGCTCGGCTAAGCGCCGTAAAGGCCGACCTCAGCGCATCGTGAGCCGCCGAAACGCCAGCAGCAGCCAGGCGCCATATTCGCGGACGATCCACCGGAGGGCAGCGAACGGGGCCCGTTCGGTCAGGCCGCGTTCGATCAGCTGCACTTCTGCCGCGAAGCCGGCGGCTCGAAACAAGAAGCGGGCGCGGCGAGAGTGAAATGGCTGGGTCACCAGACAGACGGTGCGAACATTTTCCGGCAGCAAGAGCTCGGCGGTGCGCGCGGCGTTTTCTCGTGTCGTCGTCGACAGGCGGTCGACGCGTAGGCGATCATTTGGCACGCCGCCGGCGCGCAACCAGCGGGCCATGCCATCGGCTTCGAGGAGGGAGCCCGCCTGCGCGCGCGGCATGTGTCCACCCGTGACGCACACGATCGGCGCGAGGTTCTCGCGATAAAGCAAGAGCGCGACTTCGACGCGCTCCTGCGCCGCTGGAGACAGCTCTCCTGACGCACGGATCGGCGCCCCGAGCACCACGATCGCGTCGGCCTGACGCGGCTCTCGACAGCCAACCGACAGCGGCCACTCGAGCAAGCGCACGAGCAATCGCACGAGGGCGATCAATGGCCCTTGGACAACAGGAACACCCGCAGCGCGATGGGAAACAGGACGCACACGGAAGCGATCAGCGCTTTCTCGAGCAGGCCGGTCTTCACCTCGAACGTCGGGTCATGGCGGCGTATCGCTGCGTAGAGCGCCCCCGACATTCCGAAGTAGATCCACAATACCTGGTGATAAGTGAACGAAAGAAAGAAGGAGCCGACCGCGACGCCGCTTAAGCTCGCCAAGATGGCGAGGGCCCAGGCAGCTGCCACGCGCGCCTCGTTGTTCGCCGAATACTTCCTGAGCGCTTGCACCGGGATCTTGATCGACAAATACAAGATGAACGCAAACATCACGAACCCCGGCAGCCCCAGCTCCGCAAGCGCCAAGAGGTAGCTGTTGTGCGCCGTCAGCGTGTGGTGCTCGGTGAACTGCCCGTAGCCCACGCCATACACAGGGTTCGAGCGCAACATCTGCAGGCCCTCGATCAGCGCCTCGGTGCGCTCGTCGGCAGAAGCATTGGCTTCATCGCCACTTCGGCCACCGAGCAACAGCAGCGGCAGGCCCATCAGGCCGCCGGCGAGCGCGCCTTTCAAGCCGAACTGTTTGACGCAGTAAACGCCCAGCACGGCCATGAACACCAAGGTTCCGCCGCGCGACTGGGTGAACACGATGGTGACGGCGATGACGATGGCCATCACGAACAGCTGCGACATCGTTCCGATGCTGCGCTTGCGTGAGACGCGCGCGACGAGGAGCGGCAACGCTGCCGCGATCGTGAGCGCCACCTCGTTCGGGTCTTTCAGCACGCCCCGATAGCGCACTCGGCCGCGGCCCACGCTAACGGTGCCGAACAGCCCCTCCCGTTCGCAGCGGTAGATTGCACCGGGCTCGGCGTCGCCGCTGAGGCAGTCTGCTTCGTTGTTGCACGGCCGCCCGTCCGAGCGCAGGCTCTCGAGTTCTGCGCCCTCTTGCACAGCACACGCGAGCGGCGCGAAGCCCTGATTGAAGCAAACCAGGGCCACGAACATGCTAGCGACCAAGAGCGCGCCACTGACGATCTGGAAACCTCCGAAAGACCGCGCGCCGATCGAGATGACCAGGAAGATCACGACCACGATCAACAGCTCGATGGTGCTGTCGACCGCCCGGCTGCCGCCGACATTGAGCACCTGCGAGAGCAGGCACCAAGGCACGAACACAGCAACGTAGGGCCACTGCGGTGGCGGGTCGAAGCGAGCGAGCCCGAGCTTGAGATCGACGAGCAGACCGAAAACCGTCAGGCCGAGGAAGACATAGAGCAGCGGCATCCCCTCGAGCCCAGGAACGAACTCCTGTGGCTTGATGAGAATCAGGAGGATGAGGGCCACCAACCCCGGGAGCGAAAACATGTCAGGGCTCGAACGCTCCGATGCTGATCGGACCCCGCGCCGCACGCGCGCGAAGCACCGAGCCGTCCAGCTTGCGCGCGGGGGGCTCGAATGACGGCGCGGCGAGCGCGTCTAGCAGCGGGTGAGTCGCGTTCGTGGACGTGTCACGCTGCCCGGCACCGACGAGGGCGCCTTTGGGCAGCGGGCGCAAATCTGCGGCTGCGAGATCGACGAAACCTGGTGTCCGCCCCAGCCTTGAACGTTCGAGCGCGGGGTCGATCACGGAGCCCTCCGGAAACCAGTTGTGCGCGCCGCTGACCAGCGGCCCGCCGCGAAGCCGAACCGTTTCGTCTCTGAAGAGCGTGACGGTGCCCCCACCCGCTTGCGCGAAGACGTTGTTGAACAGCTCGATGGACTCCACACGGTCTTGCAGGCGGATGACCCCTTTGGGGCCCGCCATGATGAACGTGTTGTTGACGAAACGGTAGCGTCCTCCGGTATCGCCGGTGCCGTCACCACCGATTCGAACCGCATGGAAGTCGCCGGTCTTGAAAATGACGTTGCCCACGACCTCGCCGTCTTCGCGTGCGAGCGCAGGGTCTTGCCCATCAGGCCCAACCAGCTCGACCTCGTGATACCGGGCACCTTCGATCCAATTTTCGACGATGCGATTCTTCTCGGCCCGGCTCTTGACGTTGTTACCACCCTTGCCGCTGTGGATGAAGCAGTGTCGCAGCACGAACACCGCGCCGGGGTGAGCCGTCTCGTCGGTGGCCATGTAAATCTGATGGTGATAGGTGCCGTCACCGGAGCGCGCGAACTCACTCGCCTCGATGGTCAGGGAGCCGGAGTTGTCGTCTGCGCCCAACAGGCCATTCATGCAGTCGTGGATGAAGCTGTTCCGAATCACCACGCCATGCGCGTGGTGAAAGAAGCAACGCTTCGACGCGCCAGTGATCTCGAGGTTCTCGAACACGTAATGATCGCCGGCGACTTCGATCGAATCGACGCTGCCCTCGATCACGGGCCGCTTGCCGTCGACGACGACGCCTCGGATGGTAATCGGTCGCCCTTCGGCGCCAGGCCGGCTGAAGCGCACGCCGCCGCGATAGCGCGCGTTGCCCTGCAGAGTGACGACGTCGCCCGGGCCGAGCAGCGGCGCGACACTGTGCAAGTCGGGGAACTTGCGCCCCGGCCCCACCTCGAAAGCGCCCGACACGTCGGCGCTGGTGGGGCCTTTCTGGGTGGGCGGCGGCAGGCGCAACGACGGCTCGCCCGGGGTCCGAGGATCGTTGACCTGCACGGGGTCGCAGCACGTGAGCAGCAGCGGTAGCAGCAGCCAGCGCATTGGCGCGCGACGGTAGCACGCGAGAACCCGGCCCGGCAGCGGCCACCAGGGCTTTGTGATACGGCCCTCAGACATGAAGCTGCCCAACTACGATGACGTGCTGCGCGCGAGAGAGCGCATCGCAGGAAAGGTCGTGGTCACGCCCGTCCTGCGCGTTCCCCGACTCGACGCGCTCGCGGGTGTCGAGCTCTACTTGAAGGCGGAGAACCTCCAACGCATTGGTGCGTTCAAGGCCCGCGGTGCGATGAACGCGGTGCTCGCGCTGACACCCGAAGCCCGCGCACGTGGTCTCGTCACCTTCAGCTCGGGAAATCACGGACAAGCCGTCGCGCTCGCCGCGAAGGACGCCAGCGTGGCGAGCCACATCGTAATGCCGGAAGACGCTCCGCTGGTCAAAGTAGATTCGATCCGCGCGCTCGGGGGTAAGGTGAGCTTCGCGGGCAAGACGACCGACGATCGGTATCGCGTCGCATGCACGATCGTAGAAGAGACCGGTGGCACCATGATCCCGCCATTCGACGACGCCCAGGTCATCGCGGGCCAAGGCACCGCCACGGTGGAGCTCATGGAGCAGGCAGCGGCGCTCGGCGCGGTGCTCGACGCGGTGTTGGTCCCGGTGGGCGGCGGGGGACTACTCGCCGGCGCCTGTCTTGCCGCGGAGGGGCACGCTAGCAAGCCCGCCGTGATCGCCGTCGAGCCCGCCGCAGCCGACGCCTTCCACAAGAGTCACTCCGCCAACGAACGCGTAACGATTGCAGCGCAGGCAACCATCGCCGACGGCCTTCGGCCGGTGCGGGTCGGCGAGCTCAACTTCGCGATCGCCCACGCGACGGTAGCGCACACCGTGGTCGT
>Ga0163144_10003931_pt1 | contig 33750 bp, 28 predicted proteins | sample OliLak19BULKMAT1_FD_123175 | JGI IMG/M metagenome (GOLD analysis project Ga0163144, IMG submission 123175) | Freshwater microbial mat bacterial communities from Lake Vanda, McMurdo Dry Valleys, Antarctica - Oligotrophic Lake LV.19.BULKMAT1 | ecosystem: Environmental > Aquatic > Freshwater >... | reverse complement strand
TTTTCGTCAGATCAAGGCGCCGAACCGCAGGAATACCGGGAGTATTTCAAGGTTTGGCAACGCGGAGCTCTGCGGAAAAGATCCGCTTTCGACGCGGAGGGACTTTCACCACGGGCTGCTAGAGCGATCGGGTTACGTGCGGGTGAGCGTGGACCCGATTTCACGACCAGGCAGATTGTCCGCAGCGTCATTGCAAGTTTCAGCACGGACTTCGTCCGTGACATTTGCGAGAAACTCTCCGTCACCCCGGCGAAAGCCGGGGCCTGGCGCGAAGAGTCCGTTTGGAAGCCGCGACGGTAGCCGTCAGCGCGAATTTCAGCACGGACGCTGTCCACTCCGTCACCCCGGCGAAGCAATCTCTCAAGCCGGGTTGTGGTGGGCCGCGTGGCCGGACACTGCGGAGGGCTCGCGGCGCCGGGTAGCGCGGAGCCTGGCCCAGGGCCACGCCTCGCGCGTCGGCACTGTGTCTACGAAACGTCGGAATCGTGTGCCTCCTTGCTCGGCTCAGTTGGGCGCAAATGCCGCGGACGGACCCATGCGACTCGCGCCCAAGCGCGAAGCCTGCCTCGGGGCACGCCCCGGCCACCAGCGACCCTCCGCAGCGCCGGCCACGCTCCTTCTTCGCCCCAAGCCTCGACTCCACAAACCGGTGAAATGGGGCCGTAAACGCACGCTTTTCTCCGCGGGAAGAAAACCCACTGTCGCATCGCGCTCGGCCCGGCCGTGTGCGGCTTGGTTTCTGCTTGACCTGGGAAGGGGACGGGAGTGTAATCCCAGCGTGGATGGAACACTTTGAGGGGTGCAGTGACGGCCTCCTTTGAAGCTTGGATAGCGGCCGTCTTCGATCACCCCGTCCTCGCGCGAGAGTGGTACTGGGGCGACGACTTTGACGAACAGTGGGAAGGGCTCGGCCTCACCGAGCAGTCCACCGTTGCGTGCCGACTACCGAACCAACCCCCGCTCCAGCCAGCCGTGAGACCGCATCCACTCCTCCCATCGCTTCGGCCAGTCTGAGGTTGGCCCGAGATCACGACGCGTGCCGAAGCCATGCGGTCCTTTCTCGAACAGGTGCATCTCAGCGTCGATTCTGAATCGACGCAGGGCATCGTAGAAGAGCAGACTGTTCTCCAAAGGCACGCTCGTGTCCTCGGCGGTGTGGACCAGGAACGCCGGCGGAGTGTCCTTCGTGACCTGCGCCTCCAGCGACCAGCGATCGAGAAGTTCGGGCGACGGACTCTCCCCGAGCAGCGCCCGCCGCGAGCCTGCGTGCGCGTGCGGGCCCTTCATCGTGATGACCGGATAGAGAAGGGTGATGAAGGACGGCCGGCCGCTTACCGCGTCGAGAGGAGCGCCCGTGCGTCCTTCCGGCGCGTCGAACATCGTGGCCGCTGATGCGGCGAGGTGGCCGCCGGCAGACGAGCCCATGACGCCGATGCGCTCAGGGTTCACCTCGAACTCCCTGGCGCGGGAGCGAATCAAGCGGCCTGCCCGCAACACGTCTTGCAGGGGCGCCGGCTGGCCGAACTCGATGAGCCGGTACTTCAGCACGAAGGCTGAGATGCCGAGGCGGTTCAGCATGCGGGGGATCTCGAAGCCCTCCGCTATGACAGCCAGGCGAACGTAGCCGCCACCCGGGCAGATGATCACGGCCGCTCCGTTGGCGGTTCCGGCATCGGCCTTGAAGTACGTCACCGTGGGTGATTGGACATTGAAGACCCGACCGTCCTCGACTCTCTCCTCGCCCGCGCCCGCTTTTGCGTTCGGGACGCCTTCGGGCCAGAGCGGGATGACCATCGGTTCCGGCCCCGCCGTCTGAGCCTGGGTCCAGGTCGCGAGGAGCGCTGAGCCGAGCAGGCTCAGGGCCGAGGCTCTGGTCATCGACGTGGGTCGCGCGATCACATCCGGAACACGCCGAAGCGAGTCTCCGGGATTCGAGTGTTCAAGGCCGCGGAGATGCCGAGGCCCAGAACCATGCGCGTGTCGCGCGGGCGGATCACCCCGTCATCCCACAGTCGAGCCGTCGAGAAATAGGGGCTGCCTTCTTCCTCGTACTTCGCGAGGGTGGGCGCCTTGATCGCGTCGATCTCCTCGGCAGTCATCGTCTGACCCGCCCGGGTGGCCTGATCGACCTTGACCTGGGCGAGGACCGCAGCGGCCTGCTCGCCGCCCATCACGGAAATACGCGAGTTGGGCCACATCCAGAGCTGACGTGGGGAGTACGCGCGCCCGCACATCCCATAATTGCCTGCTCCGAAGCTGCCACCGATGATCACGGTGAACTTTGGAACCGCGGCGTTGGCCACGGCATGGACCATCTTGGCTCCGTCCTTGGCGATGCCGCGCTGCTCATACTCCTTGCCGACCATGAAGCCGGTGATGTTCTGCAGGAACACCAGAGGTACTTTCCGGGCGCACGCGAGTTCGATGAAGTGCGTGGCCTTGAGGGCGCTTTCGGAGAAGAGGACGCCGTTGTTTGCGAGGATCGCGACGGGGAAGCCCATGATGCGCGCGAAGCCCGTGACGAGCGTCGTTCCGTAGAGGGCCTTGAACTCGTCGAAGCGGCTGCCGTCGACGATGCGCGCGATAACTTCCCGCACGTCGTAGGACTTCCGTGAGTTCAAAGGGATCACGCCCCCGAGCTCCGACGGATCGAACGCAGGCTCTTCCGGCGCGGCGACATCCCACGGCAGCTCCTTGCGCGAAGTGAGGGTCGCCACGATGTCGCGGGCCTTGGTGAGGGCTTCGTGTTCATTCAGGGCGTAGTGGTCGGCCACGCCGGAGATGCGCGCGTGAACGTCGGCGCCGCCCAGATCCTCGGCCGACACCTCTTCGCCGGTCGCGGCCTTCACCAGCGGAGGGCCGGCCAGGAAGATCGTGCCCTGGCCTTTGACGATGATGGTCTCGTCGCTCATCGCGGGGACGTACGCGCCGCCCGCGGTACACGAGCCCAGCACCACGGCAACCTGGGGAATGCCGAGAGCACTCATCCGCGCCTGGTTGAAGAAGATCCGGCCGAAGTGATCGCGATCCGGAAAGACTTCCGACTGAAGGGGCAGGAACGCGCCGCCCGAGTCGACGAGGTAGATGCAGGGCAGGCCGCTCTGTTCGGCGATCTCCTGGGCGCGGAGGTGCTTCTTCACGGTGAGAGGGAAGTAGGTCCCGCCTTTCACCGAGGCATCGTTGGCGACAATCATGACCTCGCGGCCGGAAACCCGTCCGATGCCGGTCACGATTCCCGCGCAGGGCGCTCCGCCGTCATAGAGACCGTGGGCCGCGAGCGCCCCCGTTTCGAGAAACGGCGAACCCTCGTCGAGGAGCAGATCGATGCGTTCGCGAACCGGCAGCTTGCCCTGCTCGCGCTGTCGCTTCTGCGCGCCTTGGCCTCCCCCCGCCCGAGCTGCGGCGAGAGCCTTCGACAGCTCCGCCTCCAGCTCATCCATGCGCGCGAGGTTCGCCGCGAAATCCTTGGAGGACTTGTCGATTCTGGACTGAAGGAGACTCATGCGCCCTGGAGTATGCCAGTCCTCGCCGCCGACGCGGGGTTTCCGCGCGTCGCGCTCCCGGGCTCAGGACGTCGAGAATTCGGGAGGGAACTGGACGACACCGCTTATTCCCACGGCGCCTCCGGGGACGAGGACGCAGGCCATGAAGGCCGCGTCGGGGGCGAAGAAGGGCGGCGTGATGCCGAGTGTGCTCGCGGGTGAAAAGCCGAAACGCGGGTAGTAGTCCACATGGCCGAGGACAATCACCAACCGATGACCGAGCTCCGCGGCCCGGCGCAGGCCAATGCGCACCAGGAGGCTGCCGATGCCGTGTCGCTGTTGAGCGGGAACCACCGCCATGGGCGCCAGCGAGAGGGCTGGATGCTCGGCTCCTTCGCCCTTGATCCGGATCCGGCTGAGCAGAATGTGTCCGACGACCTGCGCGCCATCCACCGCGACCAGGCTCAAAGCGGGGATGAAGTGGGGTGAGACGCGCAGGGCCTCCACGACCCGCCCCTCGGCGGGCCGGCCGAAAGCCATCTCGTGAACGCGCGAGATGGCCGCCTGGTCTTTGGGCGACTCCGCCCGGACCACCAGTCCGGGGTTTCTCGGTATCGAACCGGTGCGCAGCATGACCAGCGGATTTCACTCTTTGCGTGCGGAGCGAGTCAAGTTTCCTTTCGTCCCGATTTCACCGCGAGTCGCGGGCCGCGGATAAGCTCCTTTCATGTCAGCGCAGAACCAACAAAAAGTCGTCATCCTCGGATCGGGACCCGCCGGGCTCACCGCCGCGATCTACGCGGCGCGGGCGGATCTTGCGCCCCTTGTCATCGAAGGGGGGGGCAACGACGATCCCACCGATGTCGCGGGCGGGCAGCTCATGCTGACCACGGAGGTCGACAACTATCCGGGCTTCGAGAAGGGCATTCTCGGCCCCGAACTCATGGAAGGCATGCGGAAGCAGGCCGAGCGCTTCGGCACGCAGTTCGTCACCGGCTCGGTGAGTGCGGCGCAGCTCGGCGCCCGTCCGTTCGTCCTCAAGACCAGTGTCGGCGATATCACCGCCGAGGCTCTCATCGTCGCCACGGGCGCGCGCGCGAAGTGGCTCGGGATCGACGACGAAGTGGAGTTCCGGACGAAGATCGGCGGTGTTTCGGCCTGCGCCACCTGTGACGGTTTCTTCTATAAGAACAAGCATGTCCTCGTGGTCGGCGGTGGCGACACTGCGATGGAGGAAGCGACGTTCCTCACCAAGTTCGCCTCGAAGGTGACGATCGTCCACCGCCGCGACAAGCTGCGCGCGTCGAAGATCATGCAGGACAAGGCCCAGAAGAACCCGAAGATCGAGTGGATGCTCGATTCGGCCATCGAGAAGTATCTGGGCAAGGCCGAGGGCAAGCTCAAGGGCGCCCTCGTGCGCAACCTCAAGACCGGCCAGGCAACGGAAGTTGAATGCGGCGGCATTTTCATGGGGATCGGCCACGAGCCCAACACCGCCGTGTTCGCGGGCCAGCTCGAGACGGACCCGAGCGGCTACCTCATCACCAAGCCGGGCAGCACCGCCACGAGCATTCCCGGCGTCTTTGCCGCGGGCGATGTGGCCGATCATCAGTACCGGCAGGCGGTGACGGCGGCCGGAACCGGCTGCATGGCCGCGATCGACGCCGAGCGCTTTTTGAGTCATTGAGGCGGGGGGGCCGCAGGAGACCCCCGACGCCGTGCTCAGCCCCCCCGGCCCCCCCGCGCTCCGGCCCGAGTGAATCGGGCCTGCGCTAGAGCCTTCTCGGGCCTGCGCTAGGCTTCCACTGATTCATGCGCATTCTCTTCCTCGCGCCGCAGCCGTTCTTTGAGGTGCGGGGGACGCCGCTTGCGGTGGCGGCCCTTGCGAGGACCCTCGGCGAACTCGGGCACGACGTCGACCTGCTGACGTTTCCGCAGGGTGAGCCGTGGAAGGCCCCGCGGGTCTGTCACCTTCGCTCCGGCCGCCTCACGAACCGCCGGATTCGACCCGGTTTCTCGGTGGGCAAGGTCCTGCAGGACGTTCCCTTCGGCTGGCTGGCCCGGCGACTCGCTCGATCGCGCGCCTACGACGTGGTCCACGCGGTCGAAGAGTCGGCGATCCTGATCGCCCCGTTTCTTCCGCAGGGGGTGAAGTTCGTGGTCGACATGGACTCGGATCTTGGCGAACAGCTCGGCCACTCGAAGTCGGTTTTGGCACGTCTTCTGGCGCCGCTTGCCCGTCGCCTTCACGATTCAGCGCTTCGGCGCGCCGATCTCGCCATCGTGATCAACGCGCGCCTCGAAGAGGCGGCCCGGCGCGTCCGACCGGCGCTTCCCGTGCATCGGCTCGAGGACCCGCCTCTCGTCGCGCCGCCCACCGACGCCGATCGCGAGGCCGCCGCCGCGCTCCGGATCGAACTGGGGATCAACGACGCCCCGGTGGCCCTCTACACCGGAAACTTCGAGGCGTATCAGGGAGTCGATCTCATGGCCCGCGCCGCCGCCCTTTCCAAGCGCGCCGTCTTCGTCTTCGTGGGCGGCGAAGCCGACGACATCCATGAACTGAAGGTGCGGCTGAACCCGGCCTCGCTTTCGCGATGTCACTTTGTCGGAAAGTACAGTCCCGACACCTTGCCGCGCTGGATGGCGGCAGCCGATGTGCTGATTTCGCCGCGCACGCTTGGCGGGAACACGCCCTTCAAGATCTACACGTATCTTGCGTCCGGCAAGCCGATCGTGGCGACCCGGCTCGACACCCACACTCAGGTGTTGTCCGACGAGACCGCGTTCCTGGCGGAGCCCACCGCGATCGATCTCGCCGTTGCGATCGACAAGGCGCTCGAAGATCCAGCGGAACGCGCGCGCCGCGCCGCGAACGGAAGCGCGCTGCTCGATCGCGAATACTCGCTTGCCCGCTACCGCGAGAAGGTCGCGGCCGCCTACGCAGTCCTGGGCGGTTAGACACACTAGAGCTTCCAGCGGGCGATCACACCTTTCGGTCCTACGGCGAAACCGCCGCCTCCTGCGAACCCCGCGGTGTTGTAGGGCGTCGCATCGACCGCGGTCCACGACTTCCCGCCGTCGCCGCTGAGTCCGGTTCCGGCGAGGCCCACCGCGACGATCGCTGCCTCCTTGCCGGGCCCGCGGACCACGCTCGAAAGGAACCCTGTCGGGCTCGCGTGAATCGCCGTCCAGGTGGCGCCGGCGTCTGTGCTTCGCGCGGCGTTTGTGCCGAAAAGCGCGCTTTCGCGGTAGTCCCCGCCCACGGTGAGCAGGGTGGTGTCGTCGAGCCACGCCGCCGAAAAGAGCCCTTTCGATGGGGCGCCGGTGGGCACGGGGGAGGTCGAGACGCGGAAGCTCTTCCCGCCGTCGGTCGACACGAAGACCCGCGCCTCCGCAGCCCCGCCGGTTACGAAAGCGAGACGATTCGGTGGACCCGTCACGAGACACGATCCGCTGGCCGCGAAAGCGCCCTCGTTCTCGAGCGCGCCCGGCATCCCCGTATCGGCCACGCTCGTCCACGATTCGCCGCCGTCGCTCGTGGTGAAGAGCTGAAACCGTCCCCGCACCGGATCGCCCAAGACCGCGCCGGACCCTCGATCCCAAAAGGCGAGGGCGTCCCAGAATCCGGTCGGCTCGGTGTTCGCGAACACCCTGCGCCAGGAGTCCCCGCCATCGATGGTCTTGTAGACGCCCGACGTCTCGCCCGGCCCGATGCTCAGAGCGATGGCCGTCTTCTCGTCCCAGGCCTCGATGTCCCGGAAGTCGAGCGCCTCGGCGCCCGGCACGGGAATGACGCGCCAATTCTCTCCGTCGATCGTCCGGATCACGGTGCCCTTCGCTCCGCTCGCCCAGGCCACGCGATCGCTCACCACGGCAAGGCCGCGAAGCTCCACCGTCACCGGGCTCGCGAGCGGCCGCCAGGGCGAGGTGGTTTGCGGCGTCTGGGCGACCGCCTGTGTGGCGATCAACGTGGACATCAAAACGACCCGGAGTGTGGGCACGATTTCTCCCTCACCGGTTCTGCGGCGTGAAGCCGAAAGGAATCAGCGTTTCCGCGGCGATCCGCGGTCCCTCGGCGCCGAACCACGAACGGAAGGCGCCCGGCACCTCGGGGGCCACGGAGGCTCCAGGCTCGAGCGCTTCGAAGCGAAGTGTGAAGGCGGCCACGGACTCTCCACGGGGCTGGAGGCCGATCAGGCGCACCCGCACGCTCTTAGACGCCATGAGCGCAGATGCCTCAAGGCAGTCGCTTCCGAACTCGGCGGAGTTCATCCAGATCGCGGCGCTGCGGAGCAACTCGTGCTCGATCGCGAGCAGAGGCACCTCGAACATCCTCGTTCCCTCCGGCAGGGTTGAAATGTGCGTGCGACGCTTGGCCCGCAGGCTCGATCCGAAGATCGCCTCCCAGAACGAAGCCTTGGCGCTGCCCTCGCGATAGAGATGATCGGCCGCCGCACCCTCCACCGAGAAGATGGGTTCGGGCAGGCTCTTTCGGGCCTCGCTCATCCGCGTTCCTTACGGACGACCATGAGGCCGTCCCGGATCGGCAGAAGCACGTTGCTGACGCGCGAGTCGGCTTTCACCATCCAGTTGAAGGCGTGGAGCGCTTTCGTGTGCTCGTCCTGGTCCTTGTCCTTGAGGAGAACCTTGCCGCTCCACAAGACGTTGTCCGCGATGATGAAGCCGCCCGGACGGACGCGGTCGAAGACGAGCCGGTAGTAGTTCGTGTAGTTCGGCTTGTCGGCGTCGATGAAGACGAGGTCGAAGGTTTGGGGAAGGGTCGGGATGATCTCCGCGGCCCGGCCGAGGTGGAACTCGATGCGATCGGCGTAGGGCGACCTCTCCACGAAAGACTTCGCGACCTTGTTCGTCGTCTCGTCGATGTCCAGGGTGATCACCTTTCCCCCCGCGGCGAGACCCTCGGCGAAACACAGCGCGGAGTAGCCGAGGTAGGTGCCGATCTCGAGAACGACCTTCGGCTGGATCATCTTCGAAAGCATCGAAAGCACGCGGCCCTGAAAGAAGCCGGACAACATGGAGTGATTCGAGTAGTGCGCGTAGCACTCGCGCGCGAGGCCTTGCAGCACCTCGCCCTCGGGCGAGGTGAACTCCTCAGCGTACTTGGTCCACGAATCTTCCATAGGCGGGAGATTCTAGGTCCCCGGAGGTCCCGTGCCTTCAGTTCCGCGATGCCGTGACGGCATGCGGGCTCCCCTGGGGACGTGTGTCCATGCGTCGTCGTAGACTCACGCGGTTCCTGAGGCGAAGTTTGGCTTCGCCTCCGAAAGGCCCTCTATGAAGCGTCGATTCCCCGCCCTCTTCGCCGTTCTCCTCCTCGCCCTCGCTGCCCCGCCGGCCCTCGCCGTCAAGAAAGGCCAGGCCAAGTACATGGGCGGCACCATCAATACGATCAAGGAGAAGGCGGAGGGTCCGATCGATCTCAGCAATGAGAAGCGCCTCACTTTCATACCCAAGGACTCGGCGATGCTCGAGATCTCGTGGGATCGTGTTTCCCAGCTCGAATACGGGCAGAACGCGGCGCGGCGCTGGCGGAGCGCCATCCTCCTGAGCCCCCTGGCCCTTTTCTCCAAGGCCAAGAAGCACTTCGTGACCATCACCTACCAGGACAAGGACAAGGTCGAGCAGGCGGTGGTTCTGGAGTTCGACAAGGACGACATCCGCATGGTTCTCGCCAGTCTCAAGGCGCGAACGCTCCAAACCATCGTGATGCAGGACGAGGAGGCCAAGAAAGACCTCGGCGGGACGATAGAGAAGAAGTAGCCCCTCCTAACAGCCCGTGGTGAAAGTCTGCCGGCATTCGAGCGCGAAGCCAGCCCTTGGGGCTCGAACGCTGCATCCCGGCTGGGCTGCGTTGCTCGTCCCCCAAGGGGAGGCTTCGCGCTCGGCCGAATATTCCCGATACTCGTGCCTCCTCGGTGCCTTGCCATCCGGGGGCATCGCTCGTGGCCCAGGGCCAGGTGGCGCGCTCTCGGTGCAACGGCGGACTTTCAGCACGGACTGCTAAAGCGCGCGGAAGCGAGGGGAGCGGTAGAGGAGCGCGCCGCACAGCAAAGACATGCCGAGGAGGCTCGCCGACAAAGCCACGGCCGGGCCGAGCCAGGTGATCGAGTAGCCGAGCAGCAGTGCGCCCAGGGGAGACCCGCCACGGAAGGTCAGGCCGAACAGGGCCACGATCCGGCCGCGCATCTCCTCGGGAGCGAGTTCCTGGACCAGCCCGTTCAGGGTCGAACTGCCCGAAACCTGGACGATGCCGTAGCCGAACATCAGAATGGTGGCGAGCCATTGATTGCCGCACAGCACGGCGCCTGCCGCGAGCAGCGGTCCGACCATGAAGCAGAGGAGGACGAATCGCCCGCGTCCCTCGAACCGCCCGCGATGCGCAGTCCCGATCGCTCCCACGATCGCGCCAAGACCGATCGCGGACAAGAGCATGGAATAACCACCGGCTCCCGTTCCAAGCACCTCGTCGGCCACGACCGGCAGGAACGTGGTCAGAGGGAAGACGAAGAAGGAAAGAGCGCCCGCGAGCCACACGATCATGGCGATATCCGGCGACTTGCGGACGTAGGCGAGGCCCTCCTTGAGACTGCTCGCGACCCCCTGGGAGGTGGCCGGGCTCGAGGCGGTCGCGGGCAAGCGGATCATCAGGAGCGCCACCACGATGGCCACGAACGAGAAAGCGTTGATCGCGAAGCACCACGCCGCGCCCAGGGTCACGAGCACGGCGGCGGCGATGGGCGGTCCGATCGACCGGGACAGATTGAACTGCAGCGAGTTCATGGCCACCGCGCGCGGGATGACGTCCCGGGGTACCACACTGGTGAGGAAGGCCTGGTAGGTCGGAGCCGACTGCGACTGGGCGAGGCCGGTGATGAATCCCACGATCACCACCGCCCAGATGGACAGGTGGCCGGTGAAGTAGAGCAAGGCGAGGACCAGGGCCAGGGCCATCTGGACGAGCTGGGAGGCCAGCAGGATCGACTTCTTGTTGAAGCGATCGGCGAGCACGCCCCCGATCAGCATGAAGGTCACGAGCGGAAGTTCGCTCGCGAACTGTCTCCAGCCGAGATAGGCGGGGTTCTTGAACTCGGTGTGGATGACCCAGGACAAGGCGACATCCTGGATCCAGGTGCCGATGCTCGAAAGAAAAGCCCCGGTCCAGATCAGGCGGAAATTGCGCACCTCGAAGGCGGCAAGAAACGCGGGGAGGCGGTCAGGGCGCCCCCCTTCGACGGCAGAGGCGGGTTCTTCGGAAGTCAGGGTGTGGGTCTTCCTCTATCCGGGCGGGCGAGCCGCCTGAGAGGGCAGACTATTTCTTGGCTTTCTTCGCCGAGGCGGCGATCGCCGCCATCTTGCGGGCCTTCAGCACTTCCTCGCGCCGCTTCCGCCGCCGTTTGATTTCCTGGTTCCGTTCAATCATCGAATCTGCCTGTCTCCAAAAGTGTCGCGTTGCGCGAAGCCCCGATTCTACCGTGTCGCCCGCGATTGGCGCGACCGGGCAAGGATCAGCCCAGGATCAGCCCTCGTAGACGCAAACCGCCCGCGAGAAGCGCACCTCGTCCCCGTTCTTGAGCGGCCTCTCACCCGTCACCCTCTCGCCGTTCACCTTCGTGAAGTTGGTGGAGTCGAGATCGATCACCACGTGGCCTCCGTCCCGAGGCTCGATGCGGGCGTGTTCGCGCGAAAGCAGCGGAGTATCGATGAAGACGCCGCACTTCGGATCGCGCCCGACCACCAGCGGCGCCCCGGCGAGTTCGAAGACGACGTCGTCCGCTGAAGTGTCGTTCTTCTTCCAGATGAGGCGTGCCATGGTGCTTTGCCTTTCGCGTCCCTCGAGGGCGTGGTTAGCGAGCGCCGGAGAGGGCGGCGAGCCGCCGCCTCGCGATGTCTTGAACCCGGGGCCCGTCCTGCGAAAGAATGGTCGCTCCCGGATCCTGGGAAGCCTGCGTGTATTCGTCGACCGCTTCCTTCGCGTAGCCGAGGTGTTCGAGGGCGACGCCCGCGTAAAACCCCGCGGTTCCGCGGGAGAGGCCCGGCTGGGCCTTGAGCTCGTTCTTCGCCTTGATGAAGGCGTCGTGCGCGCCCGCGTAGTCACGGAGGGCCAGCAAAATCACGCCCAGATTCAGCCGGGCGAAGGCTGCGTTGTCCGAACCTGGGTAGCCCTCGATGGTCTGACGCAGATCCATGCAGATCTTGTTGGCGAGAATCCCGCTCTCCGCGATGGAGATCTCCCGCGGAGCCTCGGTGAGCGGCAACTCCACGGTCTTCGGCCCGCCTTCCGAGTTCGCGGTGATCGAGATCTTCTTCGCCGGACCGGCGGCGGCGATCGCCGCGAGGAGATCCTCGGTCTTCGTCACCGCGCGCCCTCCCGCCGATGTGATGACATGTCCCCGGGCGAAGGCGGCCTTGTCGGCGGGCGAGCCGGGGGCCACGCGAAGAACCACCGGGCCTTCGTGCAGGAGGGTATCGACGGTGACCAGGCCCGACCATGGTGCGGTGAGCGGCGCCTTTTTCTCGAAAGCCGCGAAGAAGCGCGAGAACGAAGCATCGTCTTCGATGACCACCGACGCCGTGTCGGGGAAGACGCTTCCCGCCGCGAAGAGGTGGACCGCCGCCGACCGCAGAAGCTGTTCCTCCGGAATCCGCGCGACCAGAAAACCCTGGACCTCGAGGGCGGCGGCCAGCTTCTCGAACACACGTCGCACGAGTGCGGGGTCGGGTTTCCCCGGGGGCAGGAGATCCACGAGTTTCAGCCGTTCCGCGAGAAGGGCCTTGTCGACCACCGCCCGGTCGGCCTTGACGAAGTTCATGGCGCGGATGGACGAGGACGCGATCCGTGCGAGCCGGGTGTCCATCGCGGCGAGGCTGCGCTCGCCCGAGGGGCCGTCTGCGACCACGCCGAGGTACGCGAGGGTCGGCCGGATCTGGGCCGCCAGTTCCACCGTCGCACGGGACTTGAGGTCGACGTCCTGGACGAAACGCCCGGCGGCATGACGCACTTCGACCCGCCGCACGCCCGCGCAAACCGAGCGAAGAGTCTTGGGCGCCACACCCTGAGACTCGCCGTCGATGAAGATCTGGCCGCCCGGCGGATCGGAGGTGAGGGCGAGCGTTCCGACCGATGGCTCGAGCTTGATGGGCGGAATGTCGTAGTCCTGGGGTTCTGGAACTTCGAGTCCGAGCTTCAGGCTTTCATAGCAGGGCCGTCGGAACTCGATGGTGTGCGAGCCCGACGGCAGGTCCGGAATCTCGAGTCGATTCGACGACTTCGCGGGATCGAGGCCGCGCGCCGCCGCGATCGCCGCAAGGGCGGGGTCGAGGACACCGCTCGTCGAGCCGCGGCGCACGCCGTCGATGAGGATCTCGACATCGGTGGGTTCGGTGATCACGTATCCGGTGGCCGATGTGCGGACGAGGTCGAACTGAAGGCTGAGCGTCTCCCCCGCGATCACGGAAACCGGCCGGTTCTCCGGTCGGTAGCCGCTCCTCGCGATGTCGAGGCTGTAGTCGCCCGCGACGACCTCAAGGGGGAAGAAGTCGGTGATCGAAAGCTCTTTGCCGTTGAGCGAAACCCGCGCTCCCTGGGGCACCGACTGCACGGTCAGGTAGCCGACCATCTGCGCCTTCACGCTCTTGTAGTAGTCGATGACCTTCGGCGAGATCGTGGCCTGGTCGAGGTTGTGCGAGGGTCTGAGGGTGATGAGATTGCGGAAGCTGTCACCCGCCCGGTCGGTGTTGCCGAGATTGAATTGGACGCGGGCGCGGTACTCATAGGCGGCCACGAGGAGGGTCGTGCCGGCCTCCGAGAGCGAGCCCTGGCGCCTTTCCGCCTCGAGCCGGGTGATGATCTCGTCGAAGCGGACGAGCGACTGGCCCTGCTGCGGGCCCTCGAACTCCGTGACCCCCTGATCCAGGGTGGCGCGGAGAGCCGCGAGGTCGGCGTCGGACTGTGCCGCCGCCGGCCCGGCGGCGAGGCCGCAGGCGAGGGCAAGGGCCAACCCCAGGAAACGCCGCCTCACCTGAACCTCACGATCGTCTCCGTGCGGTCGTCGTAGACGAGTGCGGCTCCCGCGAGGTCGATGGCGATGGCCCGGCTCTTCCTGACGTCCGAGGCGCCGAACGTGGTCATCAGTTCCCCCTTCGCAGAGAACACAAAGACGCCCTGGTCCTCATCGGCCACGTAGAGGTTCGAGAAGGCGTCGATGGTTACATCGACGGGCTTCTTCCACTCGAAACCGGGTCCGCGCGGTCCGAGTTTCAACACCAGCCGGCCGGAATCGTCCCAGACCTCGATCGACTTGTCGTCCTTGCGAAGCATCACCGCTTCGCCTCGCGGCGTCGTCACCAGCTTGACGACCTCGCGTTCGGAGCGATCCGGAAAGACCGCAGCGAAGGTATCGCCTTTGAAGCGCAGGACGCGCTTGCGCTTGAGGTCGGACACCAGCATGTCGCCCGAGACCATGATGGTCGCGGCCCCGATGCGGTCGACCGGTTCCAGGACGCCCGGCTTCTCCGAAGGCACGGCGAAGGCCATGACCCCCGAAGCGCCGGTTCTGACCGCGAGCTTTGAGGCGAAGACCACCTCGCCCCCGGGGGAAATGGAGAGGGTCTGAGGGTCTTCGGCGGGGAGCGAGGCGCCGATCTTCAGCCCAAGGTCGAAGGAAACCGCGGACTTTGTCTTGTTCGAGGCGATCCAGGTGACGCCCTCGGGGGATATGGCCATCGAGCGAACGTCCTTGAGAACCTCGCCTGCCTGCAGCGAGAAGGCGGGGTCCTTCAGGAAGAGCGGCCGTTCGTTGCCGTAGAGCCGGTAGAGTGCGGTCGCGGCGTTGAGGGCGCGCAAAGCCGAGGGTGAGGCGGGGTAGAGCGACCGCCCTCTCTGGAACTCCTCGATCGCGTTCAAGGTGTCGCCCGCCATGGCGAGCGAGAGCGCAAGCTCGAACTGAGCATCGGGGGCGAGTTCGCTTCGCGGGTAGTCGAGGACGGCGCGACGGGCCGCGTCGATCGCGGAGTCGTACCGTCCCCCGCGCCGGAAGACGGCCGCGGAGGCGACCAGGGCGTGCGGGACGAAGCGGCTTTCCGGATAAAGCCTGATGACGCGCTGGAAGTTGGCGAGGGCGTCGTCCATCGCCGCCTGGTTCGCGGCGGTCTTGAAGGCGATGAGGCCCATCTGCAGATAGGCGCCCGGAGCCGAGTCGCTCTGCGGGTACCTCTTCGCGATCTGGTCGTAGACCTCGCGCGCCTTCGTCAGGTTCTTCTCGACCTCCTCGGCGTAGCGTCCCATGTCGAGGAGGGCGTCGTCGGCGTGAGGCGAGTTCGGAAAACCCGTGACGATGGTCTGGAGCGCATCGAGACCCTGACGGGCCCGGCCGTTCGCGATATCGGTGCGGCCGTCCTCAAGGAGACGGCGCGCCTGATCGTCCGCGCGGGGCGGGACCTGGGCCCGAAGGGGGCTGGCGGCCACCACGAGCCCGACCGCCGCGCCCAAAACCTGCCGAGACCATTTCACGGCTTTCTTCCCTGAATGTAGGACGGCTTTCCAGGTTGAATGAGCACTTTCTCTTCGACCCGCGTCCCGTCGGGCCACTCGAAGGCGACAACATGGTTTCCCGCCGCGATGGTCCGGTCGAGAATCGGCGGGTAGTCCACGAACACGCCGTTCACGAAGACCTTGCAGTTGTCCGGCGTGGCCCGGACCCCGAGTTTGCCGGTGGCCGGCGTGCGGAGGGTGGTCGAACCGCCCGCTTCCAGTCGCACGGTTTCACGGTGCTTCAGGAAGATGGCCGACGATTCGATCAAGACGTCATGGCTCCCGGCGGCCACGGTGGCGGTCACCCCGGGTTTGTCGCTCGCGATCACGCGTCCGGAGACCGTGACCGTAACCGGATAGGCGCTTTCCACCACGAGACTCGCGGGAGGTCCTTTGGGAGCGAGGGTGGCGCTCACCGAGGACGGTATGGGCACGGCCACGTTCATTTCCTTCGACTCGTGGCCATCGAGAGAAAGAGTGATCGTGTGAGGCGCGTTGGCCGCGACCTCGGTGCGGAGCGGCGTCACCCCCACCGCCTTGCGGTCCACGCGGACCGTGGCCCCCTCGGGCTCAGAGGTGATCTCGATCGTCGTCTTCGGGACGATGGCGGCTTCAGCTCGCGAAAAAGGCGTCGCGGTCGGCCGGAGCTTCGCGGTCGGCGTCTCCGCGCCCGGCACGAAGATCTCGGTGATCGTGGGCGAAGGCCTGGACGGGGTGGCATCGGGCGCGCTCGCCCGGTTGAAGTAGAGGAACGCGGCGATGCCGCCGGTCACCACGGCCGCCGCGACCGCGGCGTAGACCATGACGTTCGACTGGCCGGGTGGGGGAGTCTGGTCCGTGGCGGCAGCACGGCCGCCCTGGAGAATGGTTTCCGCACTGCCGCTGATCGTCCGTCCCGAGCCCACGGTTTCCTCGCCCTGGGCCGCCGACCGACCAAACGTCGCGTCCAGTTCGGGAAAGGAGGCCGTCTCCGCGGCGGCCTGCGGATCCCTCGGCTTGCGGCTGACCAGCCGCCTTAGGCGCTGGGCCTCCCCGGCTTCGGGGTTGGCCCGCGCGATGGCCTCGACGACGCCCACCACCGCACCGTCGGCGCCGCGAGCCGCGAGGGCCTTTCGGGCCTGAGAGAGCGCGGCCACGTCTTCGACCGAGAGGGGAGAAGTGGGGTAACGCTCGCGGATGCGTTGCAGCGCGTCGGCCATCAGGGCGGCCGACGCGAAGCGCGCGTCGGCGTCCTTCTCGAGCGCCTGGTCGATCACCCGCTGGATCTCGGCGGTCAGGGGACCAGCCACCTCGAGCTTCAACTTCGGATGGGGTTCGTTGACGATGCGGTACAGGACGCGCGTCGGGTCGTCGGCCATGAAGGGTCGCTGGCCGGCGAAAAGCTCGTGCAGGATCACCCCGACCGCGAAGACATCCGTCCGTCCGTCGAGGACCCCGCCGCGGATGTGCTCCGGGCTCATGTAGTAGGGCGTGCCCACCATCATCCCCGCGCGCGTCACCGAAGTGCTCTCGACCTTCGCGATGCCGAAGTCGAGGATCTTGACACCTCCGTCGTCGAGGACGCGGATGTTGGAAGGCTTGATGTCGCGGTGGACAATCTGGTGCGCGTGGGCGAAGTCGAGCCCGCGCAGGGTCTGGATGACGACATCGAGGCGCTCCGTGGCCGAGAGTCGCTCGCCCGACCTAAGGAGCATCTCGAGATCCTCGCCCCCGAGGAGTTCCATGGCGATGTAGGGCAGGCCGCGATCCTCGCCGAGTTCGAAGACGGTGACGATGTTCGGATGCTGAAGCCGGGCCGCCGCCTTTGCCTCGATCTCGAAGCGCCCGCGGCTCTCGTCGTCCGGCGAGCCTTCGAGCCTGAGGGTTTTGATGGCGACATCCCGGTCGAGGGTTTCGTCGCGGCCGAGATAGACGATTCCCATCCCGCCCTTGCCCAGCCGGGCCCTTACCCGGTATCTCCCGATGTTGTACCCGGGCGCAGGATTCCTCTGGGCGCCGCTGATCGAGGTCACGGGAATCGACCGCGGAAAGGCACCGAGGGAAAACCCTTTGCGCTCACTCGTCCCGCTTTATGAGCAGGACCGTGATGTTGTCTTCGCCGCCGTGGGCGTTGGCTTCGGCCACCAGGGCGTGGGCGGCCTTCTCGGGATCGGGGTTCTCACGGACGAACTTCTCGAGGTCGGAGTCGACCACCATCCCGGACAGACCGTCCGAGCAGAGAAGAAGCACGTCGCCCACCGCCATCGCATGCGATGTGATGTCGACGTTGAGGTCTGGCGCCGCCCCGATCGCGCGCGTCACCACGTTGCGCAGAGGATGAGCGCGCGCCTGCTCGTGGGTCAGCACACCCAGGGCCACCTGCTCGAGCACCCAGGAGTGATCCACGGTGATCTGAGAGATCCCGGCCTTGTCAATCAGGTAGAGCCGGGAATCGCCGACGTGGGCGATGTGAGCGGTCGCGTCCTCGAACAGGACGCCGACAATGGTCGTGGCCATCCCCTCGTAGTCGGCCTGGGTGAGGCTCAGGTCGAGGACTTTCTGATTCCCGAAACGGACCGCGGTTTTGAGGCGATTGGCGACGAGGGAGAGATTCGGGTCGACGCCCCAGGGCCAGGTGATGTCGGTTTCGGTGGCGGTCAGGTCCACGAACTCGGCCAGGGCCTGGACCGCGGTGCTGGAGGCGATCTCGCCGGCGGCGTGCCCGCCCATGCCGTCGGCCACGACGAAGAGCTGGTCCTTCTCGAAGACGCCGAAGTAGTCTTCGTTGTTCTTCCGCCGCCTCCCTACGTCCGTGGCCCCGAAGAAGTTCAGCTTCAAGGTCTTGTGCCTTTGCCGGGGCGGCGGGAATCGCGGGACATCGGTCGCCTCATTGGGATTCGGTAAGTAGACATCAAACGCTGAAGGGGAAGCAACCCGAAGAATTCTTAGCGTTTCCGCAGGCGGTCGAAGATCCCCCGCGGGGTCTCCGCGGTGGTGGGGCGCGGGGTTTCAGGTCCCTCGGCCCCGATGGGGATCTCCTTGAGCGCCCGGGCCACATCCGGATGATCGGGCTTCAGGGCCATCGCGCTCTCGAGGGCGCGCTTGGCCCGAAGTTTCAGCCCCTGCGAATGCAGGAGGAGAGCGTACTCGACGAGGTAGGAGACGTTCTTGGGCTCGATCTTCGACGCCGTCTCCATGTGATTCATCGCGTCGCGAACCCAGTTGGGGTTCTTGGCCATGGCCAAGGCCAGCGTGGCGTGAGCGCGGGCGTTGCCTTCGTCGTTGCTCACCGCCAGGTTCAGGAGCTGAACCGCGGTGTGGTAGTCCTTTTTCTTGAGGGCCTCGATGCCCTGGCCCAGCGCGTCGAACTCCACCCGGCCGCTCGAGGCCATCGGGGTCGCGGCCGCGGGCACCGGCTCTTGCGGAGCCCCCGCCCTGCCCTCTTTGGGAGGCAGCGGGGGTCCCTTGACCATCGGGGGAGCCGCCTTCTGAGCGGGAGGCGTCCAGCTCTCGTTGTTCGGGAGCTTCGAGCTGTAGTCGCGCCGAGAGCGGTCTTTGGAAAGAGTGTCGTACGCGGCCGTCACGTTTTTGAAGACGTCCTCGGCCTTTTTCCGCGCCTCGGGGTTTTTTACCTTGTCTGGATGGGTGTCGCGGGCCAGCTGCAGGTAGGCGTCACGGATCTCCGTGCTGGTCGCGGTGCGGGGAACGCCCAGGGTGGCGTAGTAGTCGATCATATTCAGGACTCAACGGGGAGTGCCCGCGAGGATACCCGATTGACCCGCGCGCTAAAACCTGCTCAGTCCTTAGTGCCTTTCTGGGTCTGGGCCTTCACGAAACGCTGAGCGGACCTCCGGATGGCCTCGGGCACGTTGCGATCGACGGAAAGGGCTTTGATGTCCCGCGGCTGCAGCCGCGAAACGAAGCCCATGGCGATGGGCAAAGGGGTGCGCGGGTTCTTCACCAGAGAGTTGATGACCGTGTACTTCTTTGTCCAGTCGCGGTTGGTGCCGATGCGCCGGAGCACCTCGTCCGAGACGTTCTTCATGCCCGCGATGCCCTCGATCTCGGCCTCGGTGATCTTGGGTGAACCGAGGACGGCGAGAGAGACCAGCCGGTTCGGATCGCGGATGAGGAAACTGCGGGTCTGCGAGTCCTCGGTGAGCGCGGCCTTGATCTTCTGGCCGGTCTTGAGGCTGAACAGGCGCTGCAGGCTGCTCATCGCCTTCTCGTCCTTCTTCTCGTCCTCGGTCAGGATCGCCTCGGCCGCGTCCTCGGGCCTGATCTCGATGAGATTCTCGTCCGAGGCGGCCGCAGCTTCGGGTTCGGCCTCGACCCTGGGCGCTTCGACGATGACCGGCGGGGGGGGCGGCGCGGGCGCTTGAGGTGGGGGCGGCTCCGGTTCCGTTTCGAGCCCGATGGAAAACGTCTCGCGCAACTCGACGAGACGCCGGCGCTGGTCGCGCGACAGCATCGGGTTCGCTTCGATCCGCTCGAGCAGGGGAGGATGCCGCAGGAGGCGGGTCTGGTTGATGACCACGAGTTCGGCGAGCGCTTCCGGGAGTTTGCTCGCGCGCTGCGCGATGGCCTCATCCGGCGTCGACGTGTTTTGCAGGCACGCCTCGAGGACCTTCGCGTCGGTGCGGACCTCGAGGGTCCAGGCGAGGACGCTCGGGGCGGCGTCCCGGGCCTTCACCAGAGGCAGGAGAGTGTCGGCGCTCAGCTCCGAGAAAGTCTTTCTCGCGAGGCTCGAAACCTCGGGCAGAGGGTCGCGGTGCATCACCTCGAGCAGGTCGACGAGATCCTCGGGCTTGAGGGGCAGCGCGCCCTCGGCGGCCATCATCCGCACTTCGAGCGGAACGCCGCCCCGCCGGATCTGGTCGACGAGCGGATTGCTCTCGCGATCAGCCATCGCTATGCGACCCCCTTCACCGACGTCGCCCCCCGGATTGTCGTCAAGCGCTGGAGCTTCAGCCGATGGGCTTTACGGGTGGGGCGCTGGCGCCGGCGGAGAGAGCGCCGATGGCTTCGGGGGAGAGCGGGATGTTCCGCTTCACTTCGCCCCGATTTCCGAGCGGCCGCGGCGGGCCCGAGTCGATGGCGACCAGAAGCCCCCCGGCATTGCCCACGGCAAGAGACGCGTTCTGCCGGGCCGTGATGGAGAAGGACTCTCCCTTTTTGAGGATGCGATTTTCGACGCGATCGCCGCCCACATCGAGACCGATCCAGCAATCCTCGGTCGCGGTGAGGGTGAGCTGGAGGGGCTGGGGGGGCTGGGGGATGACCGAAGCGGAGGGGATGACCGACGACACGCCCGACGTGAGCGTGCCCGGCGATGCGTGGAGCGCCGTCGGCGCCCCATTCGACTGCGTATTCGAGCCCGGGGATGAGGGCGCATCCACCGCGGGCAGGATTGGCGTGGCTTCTTTCTGCGAGAAGCGAGGACTGAGGATCAGGACCGAGACCCCCGCGAGCATCACGGTCGCGAGGGTTCCGTTGATGAGGCGGGAGGCGAGACGGTTTGACACGCGACGCCCGCGTTCACCGACGGTGTCGTCGATCACGGTGGGCGGCGGGGCGTGAAAGCTGAGCTCGTTCAGGATCTTCTGTTCGTCGAGGGCGAGGAACCGCGCGTATTCGCGCACGAAGCCGCGAACGAACAGGCCCTGGGGCAGCTTGTCCAGGCGGTCGTCTTCGATCGCCTGGAGCATACTCACGCCGATCTTGGTGGACGCAGCGATCTCCTGCAGAGTGACTCCGCGGAGTTCGCGTTCGCGTCTAAGAGAGGCGCCGAAAGACGTCATGATTGGCCCGATTTCTATCGTAATTAGGTGGAATCCGCCACTTCTCCGGATTCTAGGCCGGGAGCACCAGCGTTGGGAAGACAATTTGTGAGGTTTGTTCCCAAAAAGCCAAACGCGAGGGCGCTCTGCTACGCTCGTTGTATCCGAGGTCATGGAGAACTCTGAAACCACGCCTCGACCCGACTGGCTCATCTACGGCGCCAACGGTTACACGGGGACCCTGATCGCCGAGGAGGCGGTGCGGCGCGGGCATCGGCCCAGGCTCGCCGGCCGAGACAGCGCGGCTATCCAAGCGATGGCGTCACGACTTGGAACCACCCCATCTCCTTGCGCCCTCAACGATGCCGCGGCTCTCGGCGCCGCGCTCGCCGGCTGCCGTCTGGTGTTGCATTGCGCGGGTCCATTCTCGGAAACGTCCCCCTCCATGCTCGAGGCCTGTCTCGCCCACGGCGTCCACTATCTCGACATTACCGGGGAAATTGACGTGTTCGCTGCCTGCCATGCCCGGTCCGAGGAAGCGAGGCGGCGGGGCATCCTGGTGGTTCCAGGCGTCGGCTTCGACGTCGTCCCCACCGATTCGGTGGCGGCCCTGCTCAAGGAGGCTCGGCCCGAGGCGGTCTCCCTGATCCTGGCTTTCGAGGCGGGAGGAGGCCTGAGCGTCGGCACCGCCAAGACCAGCGTGGCCGGGCTCGGCAAGGGCGGCCGGGTGCGCAAGGCCGGCGCGCTGGTCGAAGTGCCGGCGGCCTTCAAATCGCGGACCTTCGTCCGCGAGGGCAAAGCCCGCACCGCGATGACCATTCCGTGGGGAGATGTGTTCACTGCGTTCATCACCACCGGCATTCCCGACATCGAGGTCTACCTGGCCGCATCGCCTCGCACGATTGCCTCGGCGCGGCGGTTGAACTGGATCGGCCCGCTCCTCCGCTTCGGCCCGGTGACTCGCTTCATGCAGCGCCGTGTGGCCGCTACGCTCAAGCCGCCATCCGCTGAAACCCGGGCGCGGACCAACTGCTACGTCTGGGGTGAGGCCGCGGCCGTGGACGGCCGAATCGCGCGGATTGAGATCGAAACACCGAACGGCTATGACCTCACCGTCACGGCTGCGCTCGGGGTCGTCGAGCGACTGCTCGGCGCGCCCGAGGGACGCTCCGGTTATCTGACGCCGTCGCAGCTCATGGGTGCACGCTATGTGCTCGGCCTGCCCGGGGTGGTCGTGAAGGCGGGGCTGTGAATCCGAATCAGCAGCCCGCCGCCGATCGCGCCGGTCGCTATATCGAAGCCCTTCTCGCCCGCCATCTCAAGGATCTCAGGTTTGGTGAAGTCACCCGGGCACTTCGAGCGCTTTCCGCGGGCTACGTGGAGAAGCGCGAAGAGGGCGGCATCGCGCGCTCCCTGGATGGACGCGGGAAACGCGCCGCCTTCGCGTTGTACTACGGCGCCACCCATTTCCTCGCCGCGCAGACGCTGGTCCGCGAGCTTGGTCTGGGGTTTGAGAGCGGACGATCGAGCATCGTGGATCTCGGGTGCGGAACCGGAGTCTGCGGCGCCGCCTGGGCGCTCTTGAGCGGCGGCGCTCCCGAAGTCACCGGCGCGGACCGTTCGTCGTTCGCGCTTCACGAGGCCCGGTGGACATACCAGACGCTCCGCGTGAAGGGTGAAACCAGCCGTTCGATCACCGAAACTCTCGACCGCATCCGGAGGCCTTCGGGCGTGGTCATTGGCTGGACCCTCAACGAACTCGACGATGAGAAGCGCGGCCTGATCGCGGCGAAGATCGTGCCCTGGGTGGCAAAGGGCACGCGACTGCTGGTCATCGAGCCGGTTTCGAAGCGGGTGGCTCCGTGGTGGGACGCCTGGACGGCGAACTTCCCGAAGGATCGATGCCAGGTCATGGAAAAGAGGCTTCGCCTCGACCTGCCCCCGAAAATCGCGCTGCTCGCGAGGTCCGCCGGCCTCGGAACCGAAGAGACCGTGGTGCGCGTCGTGGTCGCGGGCGCATAGCCTTGAGTTCGCGAAGGAAGCCGAATGGAGCGGAGGCCGAATTCACTTTGGCCTAAGCGGTCGGGGTGGCGCGCAGCCTCCCCTGATGTTAATCTTCGCATCTTCTCGTCCAGCATGCCGGAGTGGCGGAATTGGCAGACGCGCACGGTTCAGGGCCGTGTTCGCTCCGGCGAGTGTGGGTTCGACCCCCACCTCCGGCATTAGGCTGGTTTGGTTTTGACTTTGGGGGGTTCGACACCGCCCCCGCGGGGCCTTTGAAGGCCCTGCTCCCCGCCCGGATTTTCGAAGGACCCTGCGTGGTTCGCTTTCGAGCCGCCTGACTTTTCGAACCCGCGCAAGAAATTTAGAGCACATGAAAAAAACCGTACGTTCCACCTCCGACGCTTTCCTTGGCCGCGTGGTCGGCCATCCCGCGGGCTTCGCCTTTGTGAACCCCCTTCCGGGCAGCCCCGACGCTCCCCCAAACCCGACTCTCAAGGTCGATCTGGATATGCTGCGCGGCGCATCCCATGGCGACACCGTGATGGCGCGGGTGACCGGCAAGACCGACAAGGGTTACGCGGGTGAGGTGGTGAAGGTCGTCGAGCACGCGGTGAAACGGGTGGTCGGCCGCTATGAAGTCTCTCGCGGCCACGCTCACGTGGTTCCCTTCGACCGGCGTCTCTTCCAGAACGTCCAGGTCGCCTCCGCCGATGAATCACTCAGCCTTGGGAATGGCGACATGGTGGTCCTGCGGATCACCCGAACCGCCACGGGCACGCGTCAGGCCGCCGGTGAAGTCATCGAGCGGCTGGGCAGGATGGACGAGCCCGGCGTGGACTTGAAGGTCATCCTCGCCCAGTATGAACTCACCGCCGAGTTCCCCGCGAACGTGGTGGCCGAGACCGAAGCGGCGGCCGCGAATGTCACGGACGAGGAGATCAAGCGGCGCATGGACTTCCGTCCGTGGACCACGATCACCATCGACCCCGAGACCGCGAAGGACCACGACGATGCGATCAGCATCGACCGCCAGCCGAACGGGAACTTCCTGCTCGGTGTCCACATCGCGGACGTCGCCCACTACGTCCGCGAAGGCTCGGCCCTCGACGCCTGCGCCTACGACCGCGGCAACTCCGTCTACTTCCCGGGCTTCGTCGTACCGATGCTGCCCCACGCTCTCTCGAGCCGGATCTGCAGCCTGGTCGAGGGTGAGAATCGCCTGACCCAGACCGCGGTGCTGGAGATCGATCAGCGTGGCCAGGTGGTGAAGGCGGACTTCTTCGACGGCGTCATCCGTTCCGCCGGGAAGCTCGCCTACAAGGACGCGCAGGCCATCCTCGACGGTGACGCGGCGACGCGCGAGAAGTTCGCCCACGCCGTGAAGACGGTCGAAACGTCGCGGGACCTCGCGATCATCCTCAACCAGGCCCGGAAGGACCGCGGCTCGCTCGACTTCGACCTGCCCGAACCCGAACTTCAGCTCGACCCGCTCGGCGTGGTGGAGAACATCACCTCGAACCCGCGCCTCTTCGCCATGCGCATGATCGAAGAGTTCATGCTGATCGCGAATGAAGCGGTGGCGAAAGCACTCTCGACGCGCGGAGTGGCCACGCTCTACCGCATTCACGAATCGCCCGATCCCGATCGCCTCGAGGAATACCTCGAACTCGTCCGGACCTTTGGCCTCAAGGTCACCGCCGATCTCGAACATCCGCAGGGCAAGGACTTTCAGCGGATTCTTCGGCAGGTCGAAGGGCGTCCCGAAGAGCGCCTCCTGACCTACCTCATGCTGCGCACCCAGCGTCTCGCGCGCTATTGCCCGGAGAATCTGGGCCACTTCGGCCTGGCCAGCGAGAACTACCTCCACTTCACGAGCCCCATCCGCCGCTATCCCGACCTTGTCGCGCACCGCGCCCTGCGCGCTTTGCGCCACGGCAAGGATCCGGCGCAGGTGAGCTGGCCCCTCGAAGAGATGGCGGCGCACCTCGGCGAGACCGAACGCAAGGCCTCAGACGCCGAGCGCGATCTGACCGAGTGGAAGAAGGCGCGCTTCATGTCGTCCCGCGTGGGGGAGATGTTTCAAGGCGTCATCTCGAGCGTCACGCCCTTCGGCCTCTTCGTGCAACTCGCGGACATCTTTGTCGAAGGCCTTGTTCACATCACGACGATGGCGGACGACTACTACATGTTCCGCGACACCGATCACGCGCTGCGAGGCGAGCGCACCCGGCGGACGTTCAAGCTGGGCGACCGGGTCGAAGTTCAGCTGATCAAGGTGGACATGGATCGCCGCCAGGTCAATCTGGCCCTTACCGACATCCTGAAGCGCATGGCCAAGCCCGAAGTCGCGCAGAAGGTGCAGACCGCGAGGCGCACGCCGCGGACCGCGCCCTCAGGCGATCAGCCGCCGGTTCAAAAGACGACGCGCACGCGTTCGAAACGTTCGCGGTCGTAGGGGCACGCCGCGCGTGCCCACGCACCCACGCACCCACGCGCCTTCGCGACCGTGTCATTGCGAACGAGGACCGTAGGGGCACACGCCGCGCGCACCCACGCACCCACGCACCCACGCACCCACGCGCCGCGCGCACCCACGCACCCACGCACCCACGCACCCACGCGCCCACGCACCCACGCAACCGGGTCATTGCGAACGATGACCGTAGGGGCACGCCGCGCGCGCCCACGCGCCCACGCACCCACGCGACCGTGTCATTGCGAACGAGGACCGTAGGGGCACGCTGCGCGTGCCCACACGTTCTCGGGACCGGGTCCATCGAGACGGGCTAGAAGGGCACGCGCCGCGTTCCCCTACAGGTTCTCCAACAGAGAACGAACCTTCGCGTTTTCGGCGCGGCCCTCGAAACGGAGTCCCGTGACAAGACGGGCGGAGGCTTCGGCCGCCGTGGGCGTGTCGAGTCGCATCTCCTCGACCGCGAGGTCATAGGCGACGGTATCGGGCAGGAGGGTGCGCGGCCCCTGTGTCGTGTGGGTCTTGATCACGCACGCCAGATCGTGGTCGTAGATCGCGAGCGTCGCGGACGACCGGAGGCGAAGGTTCTCCGCCGACTGGGTTCCCTGGCGCACCGCGACGCGGAGCGCAGTGGCCGACATCACGACGATCTCGTCGCGTGCGAGCATCATGATGTGCGGGCGGAGAAAGCCGTCCACGGTGATGAGCAGGAGCGCGTGGGGGCCGCCCTCGGAGCGGATCCACATCACAATGCGATCGGTCAGGGCGGTCTGCGGGGCTTGGAGCATGTCTTTTCGAATCCATTCTCTCCGGTAGCTTCGTAGAATGCTCGACATCCTTATGCCCATAAATCGCCCGAAGTTTCTCTCCTCCCTGCCCCTGCTCCTGCTTTTGTCGCTCGGCGCCCTGCCCGGAGCAGCGCGCGCTCAAGGGACCGAGGCCCCGCCTCCGGCCCCCGGGAAGCCTGGCGCCTCCGAACCGCTCGAGCTTCTGCCCGCGCTCGGCAAGATCGGCGCAGAGGTCGGCCTGCACGGAGGCTGGTCGCAGAACCCGTACGCCCTCGGTTCCGGCGGGCAAGGCGCAGGGTTCATCAACCTGCCCCTCAAGAAGGTGGGCGGTGGAGTGCTGTCCTATCAGATTGCCCTTCGGTTCGCGAGGAGCACGAGCGCCCCCCTCACGGTCACGAACCCGGTGGCCTTCGTGGCGAATCTCGCGGCCACCGGCCGGGGCGATGTTGGTCCTTTCCCGTACCGCCGTCTCGTTCGGTCCACCGGTTCGATCTTCATCATCGAGCCATTCGGCTTCAAGTACGCGCTTCATTCGCTCGGCCGTTTCCGGCCCTATGCGGTCGCGGGTGTGGGCGTGGGGGTCGTGATTGTCAAGGAGGTGCCCGAGGCGAACGAGAGCCTCATCTTCACGGGGACGTCTCCTTTCGATGCCGACCTGATCGCAGGTGTGATTGCGCAGGCCAAAGAACTCGAGGAACTGGGCCGGCCTACCGGCCAGGGCAATCTCGAGGTCGCGGGTCATGTGGGCGCCGGCTTCGAATATCGCCTCAGCCCCGGGCTCTCGTTTCAGGCCGACTACCGCTTCACCAGGCTGTCGGGCCGGAACTCGTCGATGCACGTGGCGAGCGGCGGTTTCGGGATTCACTTCTGATGCGGATGGATCCGACCGAGCCGGGAACGCGCCGCGAGCTTCTGGCCCGCTCGGCCGCCCTCGTCGCGGCCGCGGGGGTGTCCGCCGCCCTGGCCGACCTCGCGCAGGCGAAGGACTACATTTCGCCTCGCGAGGCCCTCGACGAACTCGATCGCCTCGCCGCGGCGTGTGGGATGCGGCTCGGCGCGCTCCGGGGTGCGCGGCCTTCCGCGGATGTTCTCGTCCCGCGTTTCCTGAGCGCACTCGAACGGCACCGAGCCACGCGAGAGGATGTGCGCCGTCGCTTCTCCCTGCCTCGTGGCCTCGACCCGGGCTCGCAGCTCGGCGAGGTCGACGCTGACCTGATCGCCTTGCGCCAGGCTCTCGACGATCTCATGATCGCGTACGCGGAAAGCCTGCCGGTGTATGGCGATTCGAAGGTGGTCTCCCGCCTCGCGGTCGACATGGTTGAAGTGTCGCGGCTGCGCACCGTCATCGATCTGTGGACCGTCGCGGAGGGTGCATGAGCGTCCTTTTTCCGCGGCGTGAATTCATTCGCCGCGCTCTGGTTCATGCTTCGGCATCCGCGGCGGTTCTGAGTTTTCTCGAAGGGCGGGTGGCGGCCCTTCCCAGAAGTGAAGAAACCGACCTCGCGATCCTGAACGCGGCCATCGCCCTTGAACACGAGGCGATCGGCACCTACGGCGACGCCCTCGCCCGGAACCTCGTCCCCACCGGGCTTCGCGACTACGCTGTGGAGTTCATCGGCGCCCACGAAGGCCACCGCGACACTCAGGTGGAGATCCTCCGGGAACGCGGCCTGACCGCGGTGAGTCCGCACAAGGTCGACCCGATCCGGGAAGTCACGGCCGGCGATGCGGTGCTTCGCCGGCTTCTTTCGGTCGAAGCCGCCGCGGAGTCCGCGTACCTCCGCCTCATCGGCCAGATCCGCACGAACGACTACCTCCTCTCCGCGGGCTTTATCGTCGTGGACGAAGCGAGACACCAGACCATCTGGCGCCGCGCCCTCGGACTCTCCATCTACTGACGGCGCGTGAGCACTCGGACCGCCGTCATCGCGAGACGGCCATCTGATGCCTTCCGCCTATTGTCCTTCCGCCAACGAACAGGCTGCGGCCGAGTAACTCGAAGAGATCCTGGTAGAGGACGTCGTCGGTCCGCGCCTCCGCTTTCTTGATCCGGCCGTTGCTGTCGAGGACGCGCCGCAGGAGGGTGACCCGTACCCGCGAGCCGTCGCCCGTGGAGGTGACGTTGGCGCTCGCCTCGAGCTGAACGGTCTCCGATTTGCTCCATGGCAAAAGCGCGGCCAGGCCGTAGGTGGCGCCGATGGAGAGCCACTTGAGCTAGCAGTCCGTGGTGAAAGTCGACCGCGAGCGAAAGTGAGAGAGTTTTCGTCAGATCAAGGCGCCGAACCGCAGGAATATCGGGAGTATTTCAAGGTTTGGCAACGCGGAGCTCTGCGGAAAAGATCCGCTTTCGACGCGGAGGAACTTTCACCACGGGCTGCTAGAACTTCGAGGAGCGATAGGTGAAGGAATCGACCATGCCGTCGGGGCCGAACGTCACCACCAGCATGAGCGAACGCTGGGAGGTCGTGGTCTTCTTCTTCCCCGCGTTCACGCCCAGAACGCCGAGAATCCCGGAGCTTCCGCCCACGGGTGACGAGATTGGGCGAGCCCACCGCGTCGACCCCTTCGCCCGTGGACATTCCGGCCCGGATCGACCTCTGGATCGCGCCGGGGGTGAGTTCGGTGTCGCGCGACTTGACCGCGGGTTCGTCGCCCGCCCGGACCTCGGGCGCCAGGGACAGCAGGACCGCGATGCTCAGGATGTGATGCGCGTTTCTCATGGGGGCTTCCTTTCTCGAACCGACGCCGGGAGGGCTTCGGTAAAAGGAGGCTACGGGGGCGGGTCCTTGTGGTCCGGGCGCCGATGTGACGCTTTGCGCTGCGCCACAGGCCGGGGTGGCCGAAAGCGCTCAGCGCAGGAAGCTCTGGACTACCACCGGCGGTTCGATGAGGTGCGGCGCGGTGGCCGACGGGTCGTCTGGCTCGAGCTGCGGTTCGAAAACCGACGCCGCGCCCGTAGCTTTCCATTTCCTGGGGACGCGTTCGATGCCGATCGGAAAAATGGTGAGCGTGCCGTCTTTCGCGATGTGGAGGCGCAGGAAGTTCTTGTAGTCCTCGATCCTCAGGGACGAAAAGGCTTCGTTCGAGTGGCGGCCGAAGACGTTCAGGGAGATGAGGAGATAGACCCCCATCAGGAACGAGCCCACCAGTGCGCCTGAGGCGAACATGAGGATGCCGCTGAACGCCTCGAAGGCGATGGGGTGGATGACCCCCAGAGTCACGGCGAGGCTCCGGGTCAGGGTCACGAGACCAAAGGCCGCCCCGGCGTGGGCGAGGCCGTGCGCGGTTCCGGCGAGTCGCCGGTACCAGACCGAATGGGTGTCGGTGAAGAGTATGAAACCCAGAATGAGGATGAGGGGGCCGAGCAGAGCGCCCTGGCCCTGGTTCCAGAAGTAGCCGAGCAGGCCGTAGAGCGATCCCATGGCGAGACCGAACCTCGGATTGATGAAAGGGAAGAGGAGGTTTCGCCAGGCCAGCCGGCGCGAAATCGACTCGGCGGGGTAGGCGGATCGGAGTTCGAAACCTCCGTCGAGCTTCGATGCCACCGGCGCGTGGGTCGGATGGAGAAACGCTCCGCCCCCGCCCGCGGTGATCTTCTGCGCGCCGTCCGCGTTCGAGTGCCGCCGGTAGTGATGCAGATCGCCCGCGATGTAGGCCACGATCGAAGCGCCCTTGCGTTGCAGGATGTTCTCGAAGTAGCGGAGGTTGTTCTCGTTGTACTCGGGGTCGAGGTCCTGATAGGCGTTCGCGAAGATCCAGTGCGGCTCGGCGGTGCAGATGAGAATCCGGTCGCCCGCCTCCATCTGCGCGGACACCCTTTTGAAGTATTCGATCTGCAGCGCGTCGATGTCCGATCCAAGCTGCACGTCCGCGCCGATGAGCCACACGCGATGCGGAAGCTTGAGGGCAAAGTAGCTTCGCTTCTGCCGCGTCCGCCAGCCCTGGAACCAGCGCCCGGTGCAGAAGAGCCGGGAGAACGAGACGAGCGAGTCGTACCAGTCGTGATTCCCCGGAATGGCGAAGACGTCGGGTACGGGTTCGGGCGAGTAGTTCCGGGCCGTCTCGAAGGGCTTGACCAGCCGGTCGATGTAGCCCCGGTGCGAGGCCTCCGGATAAACCTGATCGCCCCCGAAGAGCAGGATGTCGCCGGCGCGGGTGTCGAACCGGGCGCCGTAAGAGGTCTTGAGGGCGAGGCTCGGCCGCGAGATCCAGTACGCGAGGGCGTACGTCGAGTTCCAGCCATCGCCGGTGTCGGCCATGTAGTCGAGCCAGAACTCGTCGCGGTCCGAGTCGCCGTCCGCGGTCCGGCTGTAGTCGTAGATCCCGTCGCTGCCCCCCGCGGCGAGGGCTTCCAGCAGACGGTAGTCCGAATGACGCCCGAACAGGGTCGAGATCACAACATTGATGCCGGTGGCGAGGAGAGGTCCCGGATCGAACCAGCCGACCATTTCAAGGCGAGCCGCGGGTGGCGGCGGCGGAACGATCTTCGGGGGAGCCTTCGACATGGATGCGCATTATCCGCGACCGGGGAACTCGATAGACTGGCGCGGTGATGCTGATGAGTTTCGCGAGCGCCCTTCTTCTGGCCGCCAAGCTCGAGTTCGTGGTTCCGGATGCAAATTTCTCGCTGCGGGAAGGCCTGCCCGCGGTTCAGGTTCTGAGCCTTCACCAGGACCGCTATGGCGCGCTCTGGGCGGGAACCACCGCCGGTCTCGCTCAACTCGGTGGCCCCGCGATCCGGACATTCGGCCCCGAGCAAGGCCTCTCCCGCGGCGCGATCTCGGCGATCGCCGAAGAATCTTCGGGTTCGCTGGTGGTCGGAACCGCGAGCGGAATGTTCCGACTCGAGGGCGATCGATTTGAACCCGTGTCCCTTCCAAGAGCCGCCGCCGAGACGGGGATCCGGCGTTTTGCGCGGGCCCGGGATGGCACCTTGTGGGCGCTCGCGGGCGACCGCATTCTGCTCCGCCAGCTCGGAGAGTCGTGGCACATCGTCGGCATCGACGACGCCCTTGCCTTCGAGGCCAGCGATCTCGCCGTGGACGAGACCGGCGCCATCTGGCTCGCCACGCGCAACCACGGCCTGCTGCGCCTCACCTCGGTGGGTACGCGCCTCCGCAGATCGGCGCAGTTCCAGGCTTCGCGGGACGCAACCGCGCCCCTCGATCACGTGGCGGCATTCCGTGGCAAGGTGTATTTCACCTCGCCGCGGGGTCTTTCGATCCTGTCCGTCGGATCCGGCGGTGTGGTCGACACGATCCCGTTCCCGGAAGGCATGTCCGCAGGCCATAAATCGCTCACGATCTCTGCGGCGGGTCAGGTTTTTATCGCCACGACGCAGGGCGTCCTGAGCCTTTCAGGACGCTCACTCTCGCCGGTGGGGTCGAGGAACGATCGCGCGGGCGCGGCCGCCGTGAGCCTTCTCACCGATCGCGAAGGTCAGTTGTGGATGGGGACAGTCGAGGCCGGGCTTCACGTCCTCCTCATGGGACGCGGGGTTCGCTTCCTGCGCGCCGACGGGGAGAGCTTCCGCTCTATCGACATCGACCGGGACGGGGTGCACTGGATTTCCAACGAGAGGCGGGTGCTGACGTTTAGAACCGATGCGGTGAGCCGACCGGTTTCGATCGAAGAACCGCGCTTCGAGGGTTTCGAAGGCCTCACGATCTACGGCATCGCGGAGGACGGTGGGAGTCTGCTGTTCGCGATGTCGGGCGGCGTCGGCATACTGCCCGCCGCTCTGCGGGCCGCGGGCCGGCTTCTCATACGGCCCGATCCGCGCTTCGACGTCCTGCGCGACCGGCTGGTGACGGCCATTCACGTCGATGCTCAAGGCTCGCGGTGGGTGGTCTCGACCCTCGGCGTCTATCGGCTGCCCAAGGACGCGCGCCGGCCCGAGAGTGTCCCCGTTCCCGGCGGGAATCCCTGGCTCGCCGCCATGGACGCGGAGGGGTCCTTGTGGGTCAGCACGCGGCAGGGCACGCTCAGTGTGATCGACACGAAGACCGCGCGCGTCATGCCGGTGGCGCTTCCGATGGGTCGCCTGGTCGAGTTCGTGGGGCCATCTCCTGCCGGCGGGGCGGTGGTGACCTTCGAGAACGGCCGGTCGGCTTTCTTCAGGCGGAGCCCAGGGGGCGAGGTGGTTGTTTCCGAGGGGCCGGAATCGCTGACCTGGCTCTCGGTTCTCTCGCTTCAGAAGATGGGCGAGCGTTATCTGGCCGCGCATGGCGGCGACCGGCTGTCGCAGATCCGTCTGAATCCCGGCCGCGTGGAGCAGACGATCCTGACCTCAGCCGACCTGGAGGACGCCGATTTCCGCTACCTGGACCTGCGCGAGGGACGGGCCGGTCAGCTGTGGTTCACGCTGCTGAACGGCATTGGCCTGCTCGATCCGCCAAACGCCCCTCCCGAGCCGACCCGTCTCCGCATTCAGCCCGGGCTGTCCGCCTTCGAGATGGACTCGCGGCCGAACTCGCTCGATGTCTACGCGGAGCTCGCCGACCCGGTGGCCCCGCGCAAGCCCCGCTACCGCCATCGTCTCGTCGGCCAGACCGAGGAATGGTCGGGCTGGTCAGCGGATCCTCATGTCCCGCTCGCCAACGTCCCGCCCGGGACCTACGAACTCGAGATCGAGGCGGAAGACCGATATGGCCGTCGATCGAATCCGGTCGCTCTCGAGGTGGTGGCGCGCGGTCACTTCTGGGAATCCTGGCCGTTTCGAATCGCCGGCCTGGTGCTGGCCGCGGGCGGTCTTTACTTTCTCTACATTCGCCGCGTTCGCGCGATCAAGCAGGACCGTCTCGACCTGGAAGCGGCGGTGAGCGCGGGACGGCTCGACCTCGAGATCGCGAACCAGCGGCTGCAGGAGCTTTCGCTCACCGACGTTCTCACCGGCCTTCGAAACCGACGCTACTTCTCCGAGGTGGTGGAAGACGAGATCCGCCTGCTCAAACGGCGTTACGACGAAAGACACTCAAACGGCGATCCAAACCGGGACGCCGTGTTCTTCCTCCTCGACCTCGATCATTTCAAGAGCGTGAACGACCTCTTCGGCCATGCGGGCGGGGACACCGTGCTGAAGGAGGCCGCGCGACGCCTCGAAGCCCTGCTCCGGAGAACCGACCGCCTCATCCGGTGGGGCGGGGAGGAGTTCCTCGTGCTTTCCCTCGACTGTCAACGTTCCGAGGCCCCGGAAATGGCCGCCCGCATGATGCGCGCGATGTCCCATGAGGCCTTTCCCATCGGCCCCCCGGGCGGCATCCACATCACAACCTCCCTCGGCTGGGCCGCGTACCCGTTCCCGATTCAGGAGGCCGAACCGCACCCCGAGGACGTGGTGCGCCTGGCCGACCGCGGTCTTTATCGAGCCAAGCGCGCCGGCCGCAACTGCGCAGTGGGTATGCTTCCCGTGGGAGAGGCTGATCTTCCGGGGGGAACGATGACGGGAACGGTGGAACTTTTGAAGGATCTCGGGATCACGGTTTCGTTCGCGATCGTGAGGGGAGAGCCGCGATCGTCCGGCCACGACCTCGCCTCCTTCCGCGACAGCACCCCGCAGAGACGTCCCTTCTAGCCCGCATTATTCATGAGAGTCGGTGGTTGTGCAGGAGATCGCTGTTTTGGGCCGGATAGTAGAAGTCGGCGATGTTCCCGGGCCGAGACGAGGCGACGGAGCCACCGGAGACGCGGG
>Ga0163144_10003930_pt1 | contig 33751 bp, 32 predicted proteins | sample OliLak19BULKMAT1_FD_123175 | JGI IMG/M metagenome (GOLD analysis project Ga0163144, IMG submission 123175) | Freshwater microbial mat bacterial communities from Lake Vanda, McMurdo Dry Valleys, Antarctica - Oligotrophic Lake LV.19.BULKMAT1 | ecosystem: Environmental > Aquatic > Freshwater >... | reverse complement strand
TGGTGGTACTGGATGTACGGGGCAAAACAGAATTTTGTGAGGAACACATCACGGGCGCAAAACACATCATGCTGGGGCATTTGCCCAAGTATGCCGAAACCCTACCCCGTGACAAAACCATCGTGACGCAATGTGCTAGTGGCTATCGCTCGCAAATTGCCGCCAGTTGGTTACGCGCACACGGCTTTGATAATGTCATTAACCTAACAGACGGTGCGCCTGTATGGTCTACCCTTTTAGAAACGACCACTTGCTAGGCGATAGTAGTAAAGAAACGGACGGGACATCATGCCCATGCTTACAGAAACATTTTTCGGCTTGCTGATAGGGCTAACGCTCGGCTTACTTGGGGGCGGCGGTTCTATTTTAACTGTGCCAACGCTGGTTTACTTGGTGGGGCAAACACCCCAAATGGCAATCACGGCTTCGTTGGTCATTGTGGGGGCGAATAGTGCGTTTGGGGTGCTGTTTCATCGCTCACAAGGCACGCTAAATTGGCGTGTGGCGGGCATTTTTGGCGGGGTGGGCATGGTGTCCTCGTTTATTGGCGCAAGCCTCTCTAAAGACATTTCGCCCACCTTGCTGATGTTGGCATTTGCCGTCTTGATGATGGGTGTGGGCATTTACATGCTTCGCACAACGAATGCGCCTGTTCCAGAACGCAAGGACAAACAACTTGCCGTGATTATGGGAAGTGGCGTTGTGGTGGGCTTGCTGACGGGTTTCTTAGGCGTGGGGGGCGGTTTCCTCATTGTGCCTGCGCTGGTCATGTTGGTGGGTTTGCCTATGGCGCAAGCGGTTGGCACGTCATTGATTGTGATTGCCATGAATAGCTTGGCGGGCTTTTTAGGACATTTAGAGCATCTAACGCTGGATGTTACTGTCATTGCTGTGTTTGTGTTGTGGGGCATGGTGGGCGTTCTGATAGGCACTCGCCTTTCACGCCACATCAAGCCCCAGCACTTGCGCCAAGCCTTCGCGCTTTTCGTCATTGGGCTGGCGTGCTTTTTACTGCTAGACAACGCCAGAAACCTGTTTTAGGGTGCGGTCATCATAAATCAGGGATGACCGCCCGCTATAGCCTTCTTACGGTAGTTCACTCACAAGGATAAGCGTGTATGCGCCACTGGTTTCGTTGTTACGAGACCGCGCTAGCAAGTATTGGCTATCTGTGGTCATCGGCTGTAGGGTAATACTCGCATCAAAGCGGTCGGCTTGGTGCGTAATGCCCCCCCCATCCGCAATAAACACGCGCAAATCATTCAGCAAGGGCGATGCTTCACACTCACCACGCCCACTATCATCACACACCACCCCTATCTCACCATTGGTATCGCGCCCCTCTAACACGGGGTCTAGGCGGGTATTGGCATTGCCTAGCATGTATACGCGCAACGGTTGTTCTTTTACAAAGGGCGCAAGCCTTACACCGATTATGTCCTCATCGCTGCGCGGAACAATCTGTAAGCCCTCTAGAATGACGATAAAACGCCCTTTTGCCCCGTCTAGGCTACCGATGGTGATAAAGACGCGCCCTAACACGACATCGCTGGCGGTATTTTGCAGGATGTAACGCGCTCCTTGTACGCTCTCATCGTCCTCAAGAAACGTAAAAGGCGGCAAATCGGGCAACGCGATTTCTGAATTAGGGAGCGCAACATCATCTTTAGTGCAATCAAGCGGTGTGTCACGCAGTTGGGGCGCATTGGCGCGAATCACAGGCGTAAAGCCATCTAGCCCAAATACCGTAATGGCATAAAAATCAACAAAGCCATCGGCACGGTCAACACTATCTTCTTCCAATTCTAGCTGCATCGCGTTGGTAACGAGCATATCCGTACACCTAAACTCGACTTCAAGCAGATTATTCTCACGGGGGGTAACCCGCCCAACCTGTGAGACCGTAAGCCGATATGTGCCTGTCGTGATGCCGTTTTGGTTGCCATCGCGCGAGGCAATAATGAGGTATAAGCCTGTTTGGGGGGCTTTGAAAACGGCTTCTAGCACGTCATCGGGCTGGGCTACGGTGCTTTCATCGCTACGAAACAGCAATTCGCGCTGTTCGTCCATAATGCCCAACAATGGCACTAGCCCATCAAACGCTTCCATCATAATCGAGATGGTATCGCCTTCACTCAGTTGCACTTCCCACCAATCATAAAAAAATGGGTCTGTTATCGTATCAAATATAGGCGAATCAAAACCGATAGGCGCAATGGTTACGCTTTCTTCGGGGTTTTCTGTGCCTTGTGCGCTTGCTAAAAATGTTATGCTAAAGAGGGCGATGGTTGCTAAAAGAAGTCGCATTAGAGCCGTCCTTTGTTGCCGTCTAGGGCTTTTTTGGCTTGGGATGTGGGGGGTGTTTGCCGTTCTCCCATCATGGCAGCGTAAAATTGCGTGTCATAGTCACGGGGTTTAATCACCACCGGCATCGGCACAGCATGCCCCATGATGATGGCTTGTTGCTTTGTTTCTAGGCGTGCCAACACTTCGCGTAGGCTAGAAGCCCCACTAATGCCATTTAAGACGGCGGCAATATCGCGTTCATTGTCTAGCAGTGCCGTCACGCGCGTGCCAATTTGACTCATGACTTCTTCGTCAATCGCGCTAGGGCGTTGGTCTACTACTAAGAGCGTCACGTTATACTTACGCATTTCACGCGCAATAATGCCAAAGGTTGTTTGGCGTGCCACCTGTGGCTCTAAAAATTTGTGCGCTTCTTCAATGGTGATAATCAGGTTCGGGGGTTTTTCTGTGCCTTCACCAATGGATTTTTCCACCATGTTTACATACGCCTGATGAATACGGCGCGTAAGATAGTTTGCCACCAGCATATAGGCTTCTAGCTCATTGCCATACCGCCCAAACTCTAGCACTACGCTTTTTCGCTGTCTTACCAGCAGGTCGATAATTTTTTGTACGCTTTCGCCCACATTTTCTTTCACCAAAAAGCCCCACCGTTCAAAGCGTTCTAAACGGCGTTGTAGTGCCACCAACGTGCCAGATTGCAGATTGGATTTTTCGACAACAAAGTCTAGGTCTTCGGGTGTGCCTTGAATTAGGCGCAATACCCAGCTGTCGCCCCACATCTTTTTAAGCGTATACGCCGCGTCCACCATCGTATCCGAGAGGCTCATGGTGGCTTTTAGCATGGCAATGTCTTCGGGGTCAATTTCGTTATAGCCTAGCTTTATGGCAAAATCATACTTGGCATCACGCTTACGGGAGGATTCTTCATCTAGTGTAAGGATACTAACGCGGTTTGCGCCAAACAATTGCCCCAAGCCCTTTACATCATGCCCGTTTTCGCTCGGTGCGCTCCAGCCATAATCATTGTGCATGTCAAAAATCAGTGTTACGCCCACCTGACGGCTAATGACACCCGCCAGTAACACACGGGTTAAGAAGCTTTTGCCTGTGCCACTTTTACCAAACACGCCCACGCTACGCTCTACTAGCCGTTTAAGATTAAGGTTGACTTTGGTTTCTTGCAGTTCTAGGGGTGCGCCCACATGAAAATGTTGCCCATTGTCCTCGCCAAATACATCCTCAACGTCACTTTGGGTGGCACTCATCACGGCGGTAAAGTGCTGTGGAATGGTCTTAACCGGCAGTACGCCCTCTTTGTCGTCAATAATCAGCATGGGCGTAACCGTAATGAGGCTGTACGCCACTGTGCCATTGTAAATGGCTTGCAGAAAGGGGTCGCTTAGGTCGGGAGGGTCACTTTGGACGCTGGGATTGGTGGCATCTAGCATGATGTCACTAATCATGCAAAAGAAGCGTTTTCCCCCTTGCCCGTGTACCACTACATACCGCCCAACAGCCAGTTCTTCTACGCTTTCATGGGCTTCTAGCTTAACAGTTAGCCCTTTGCTTAGGCTACCGCCCACCACCACGCCCAGCCTGCGTGATTCACTATTGGCAGAGGTCACGCGCCCCTTATTCATAAAGCCGTCAATGTCGTTTGGGTCAAAACTCATGGATGTATTTTCCTTTGCTACAAACGCCTATTACAAACGGATGAGAGCGAGAACGTGCGACAATCGTCTAAGGTCGTTTGCCAGTTCTCTTGCCAGCCTGCGCCCCGCCTGTATGATGAAGGCTTCGGGGTGGGGGTGCAGTACAGCAGCTTGGCGAATAGACGCGGCAATCAGGTCATCGCTTGGCACTTCGGATGCGCCCAAAACCAAGCGAAAATAGTCAAACTTTTCTGTAAACGCCCGCACTTCGTCAGGCTCGCATTGCCAAACGTCCGTGAGGCTCATGGGGGGGCGTGGGGGCATACTGTGAATAATTTTGCCCGTCTGCGCGTAGCCCACCGAGAGCATCTTGATTTCTACGGGAATCATGCGGTTATCGCGTTGGTCACGCAGGATGTTTTCTGGCACATGGTCGCCCATCACTAGCTCGCTGATGAGTTGGTCGTCCTTGATTTCCACTTTATAAATAAGACCGATGGCGACGGTGTGGTCGTCATTGGCAATGCTTACCTTAACGAAAGAGCCAAAATCATGAAAACGGCTGATGTCTCGGCTATGTGCGCCACAATCAAACCCGCGTGTGCTGGCACGAAGCACGCGCCCTATAATGTGTTCATCGGTCATCAACCACCTCATCCCCTATGACGTTCCAATAGCGTTTATCACCACGCGCCAGTTCTTTACCGCGCATTTTTGCCGTTACTGTCCAGCCCACCAATTGCCTCATCACACGGCGCACTTGCACGTTAATCAATTCTTGCAGTTTGGCATTGTCCTTACCGCCCACATACGCCAGTTCATCAGCACGGGTTAGCACATACGGGTAAGGGTTGCGCCCCTGTAGACGGCATTGGTCTAGCAATAGCGAATGAAGCAAGTCTACTTTTTGCCTATCACGCGCCACCCAAAGGGGCAAATCGACACGCACCACGCGCGTGGTGTGCATATTCCCTACTTTAAGGTAAAAGAACGCCGTTTCAAGGTCGGGGTCAATATCCTTAAACACTTTGTTTTGGGGTGAGTTTTGTACCATGATGGCACTGCGTTCGCCTTCTTCTAAATAGAGATGAAAGAAGTCGCGGTCACGCAAGCCCTCAAATTCACCACACCGCGATAACTCGTCTTGGCGGTCATGAAGCTCTTGGGGGCTATTAATGCTCATTAAAAACAACAGTTGAATAAAGCGTTTGCTACGGTGGGGATTGTCGATATAGCCCCCCAATGTACCGTTGGCATCGCGTATCATCAGCATGGCGCGGGTAAAGTTTTTTAGCTGTTCGTCGGGGTTATCGGTTTCGTTGCTGGGCAAATACATCAGCCGATTGTCATATAACGCCAAAAGGGGCAAGTTGCTGTCGCGCCGTTCCCATGTTGACTGTCCTAGTCGGCTCATTTCTTCCACAGTGCGCCTATCATCAACGGTGCGATTGCTAATAATGCGCCCGTATTTATCATGCACATGCGCCCGATGAAAGCGTAGGTCGGGGTAGGTGCTTTGTTCGGGCGTGCTATCTACGCCGTGATGATATACAAACATGCCCACATTGATGAGATAGTAGTGAACGGGGGCTTGTTCATCGGGGTACACTTGGCTACCGTCACACGCCAAAATAGTTGCTCTATCAGGAACAGGTGGGGCGGGGATGCGTGCGTTAATAGGTTCGGCGGTGGGGTCGTCTAGGGGGGTTGCCCCACGATAACCGCTAATGTTGGATTGGCGCACCCACTGAATCCGTTCCCAAACGTCCTCTAGGTTGTCGGATTGTTGGCATCGCTGATAGGCTTTTTCTAAAAGGTCGCTTAGGTCAAAGTCTAGTTTTTCTAGCATTGCCCCCATGCGATACACTTGCTCTACAATTTGGTTAAACTCTAGTGCCATAGTGTCCTCTTTGCACACATCATACCCCATAACCTTAGAGCGCGTGTTCTATTTTGTCAAGTGACACAAAAATAGCCTAGTTTTTTATGTGGGCTATTGCTATTATTTCTCCTTTTAAACTAAAAACAAATAAAGTAAAAACCTCATTTCTATAGGGTATCTTAAGGAAAACACATCCTTGATAACAAACGATAAAAAACCTAAAAACGCTTCATTTTATGACCTGTACAAGCGCAAGAATGATTACACACCGCCCGTTATACAACAGAGTTCTGTAAACATTGTGTCTTTTGTGTTTTCACCTGCAGCTGGCTTGCTGATGGTGATGCACAATTACGAAGTGGCGTTACCGAATCAATCCAAACCACCCTTTGTGAAATTCTTGCTATTGGGAATGCCTTTTGTCTATGCTACTGTTTACATCGTGTTGCTACTTTTAACCCGTAGTCTACTAGCAACAGTTTTGGCTTTCTTGGCGTGGTGTATTTCAATGAGCTTATTGGTAGTGCGCTGGAACAATGAATTTTTTGAGATTGCCAATGAAGAGTATAGTGAAACGGGTAAAGCGGGGTTTGGCACACTTATTAAGCTGGTATTGATGGGGGGATTTTTAAGCTACGTCATCCGTGCCATCGGCGGTTTAATCGCGTTACCTATTGTTATGTTCATTGTTGGTGTGTTTTCTCCGCAATAAAGGGTAAAGCGTGTTTTATAGGGTATCCTGTGGGATGCCCCTTAGCTATTTTAGCGTTTGGGTGATTTATAGCCAAATCACCTGTTTCTCATGGGCTTTATGTTGCGTTACGGGCTATGGGATGTATAATCAATATAAACAACCTTTAGCCCCTAAAGTGGACGAGCCATGATTGAAGTCAAAGTGGATAGCATCCGCGTCAGTTTAATGAGTCAACAACGCTTGGTCGTGTTAAAAGACATACACCAAGACCGCTTCTTGCCTATTTGGATTGGGCAGTTTGAAGCCGAAGCCATTACTATTGAGCTTCAAGAAGCCGAACAAAAACGCCCACTAACCCATGACCTGCTAAAAAGCACCATTGCATCTATGGGTGGCACAGTGGCACACATTTACATTAGTGACCTGCGCAACGACATTTTTTATGCGCGGATTGTCATCGAAATTTCTGAACACAAGCAAGTTGAGGTGGATGCACGCCCCAGCGATGCTATTGCGCTGGCAGTGCGTACCAAGTCGCCTATTTTTGTTAACGAAGCCGTGATGGACAAATCTGCTGTTGAACCCGACGAGGACGTTTCGTTAGACGGTGCAGAAAATGAAGAGCGCGGTATCGTCTCCTTACTTAGCTCGCCTACCCCCAATGAAGATTTGCCATCGCCTGCCGAAGAAAGTAAGCTCCCTAGCGCGTTTGCCAGCTTCTTGGATGAGATGGACTTCAATTTAGACGAAGACGAAGATAGTTAGCGCACTCAGCTTCTAGGAAGACGCAACCCCAATGGATAACTTAGCAAGCAAACCCTTCTCGCAAGAAGCAGAAGAGGCGGTGATTGGTGCAGTGTTGCTCAATCCCGCCGTTTTTATTCAGTTGGCATCGTTTCTTCGTGCTGACGACTTCTTCTTGGTGCGTCACAGATACATCTGGGAAGCGTTTTTAAGGCTGAATGAGCGCAATGAGCCTTTTGATTACGTGGTGGTCTCGGAGGAGCTAGAAAATAGCAGACACCTTGCCGACATTGGCGGACATGCCTATTTAATTCAATTAGCAAATAGCACGCCGTCTGCGTTTAACGCGGAAATTTACGCCCGTTTGGTAGAGCGTGCGGCTGTTCGTCGCCGTCTGATGGAAGTGGCAGATGCCATCCGTGTGCTGGCGACTGATGAGCAACGCACGCTAGATAACGTTATTTCGGATGCCGAAGCCAAGCTGTTCGCCGTCACCGACTCGCAAATTAAGCGGTCTTTTACGCCCATGTGGGAAGCCCTAAGCGATTATTATGACCGCATGGAACGCCTGCTAATGCTACAGGGTAGCCCTGTCGGGATTCCTACAGGCTTTCGTGATTTAGATGTGCTGTTGGGTGGCTTTCAGCGTAGCGATTTATTGGTGTTTGCGGGTCGTCCTGGCATGGGCAAAACGTCGTTTCTGCTGACGGTGGCGTTAAATTCGGCGCGAGTAGGGGCGCGAGTGGGCATCTTTACGATGGAAATGGGCGTAGAGCAAATTGTCCAGCGTATTGTGGCAATGGAAAGTGGCATCAACGTGCAAAAGTTGCGTTTGGGGCAACTAACACCGCCCGAAGCCAACCGTTTTACCGAAGTGATTGGGCGTTTAAGCGAATTGCCCATCTTCATTGATGACACGCCCGCCCTTAGCCCCCTGGACATCCGTACTAAGGCACGCCGTTTACAGCATGAACACGGCTTGGACATGATTATTGTGGACTATATGCAACTGATGAACGCGGGTAAGGGCTACGAGAACAACCGCGTACAAGAGATTAGTTACATCAGCCGAAGCCTAAAAGAGCTGGCAAGAGAGCTAAACGTGCCATTGATTAGTGCGGCACAGCTTTCTCGTGCGGTAGAACAACGCCAAGACAAGCGTCCTGTCCTCTCTGATTTAAGAGAAAGTGGTAGCATCGAGCAGGACGCGGATATTGTAATGTTCTTGTATCGGGATGAGGTTTATAATGAAGCTACCGAATATCCCAATCAAGCCGATGTTATTATCTCTAAACACCGTAATGGACCCACAGGCACTGTTAGCCTGTACTTTGAAAAAACCCTTACAAAGTTCCTAGATGCTAACCGCCATCGTGTTGATTTAAGTGACCTAGAGTAAACCTATCATGACACAAACGCCGCCCTTTAGTGGCTTTCCTTTTGGTAAATTTACACAGCTTCCTGTGCCACCACAGTTCTTTAGTGAGGTCTTGCCCCATATTGACGACCTTGCCGAACTCAAGCTGACGCTCTTTTGCTTTTATGCGCTAAACCAACGCGAAAAACAGTTTCCTTATTTGCGCCGTAGCCACTTTGAAGCCGATGCCGAATTGCTAAAAGGGCTGTGCATTACAGGCGAAAAAGACCCCGCGACCGCGCTAGACAATGCCCTCATCAAGATGATAGCGCGTGGTACATTGCTCTCGGCAAAGGTGCTATTGGGCAGCGAAGAAGAAACGCTTTACTTTGTAAACACCCCCAAAGGGCGAAAAGCCGTTGAACAAATTCAACGGGGCAACTGGCGACCCGACCCCGCCGAATTGGGGATAGAAATTTTGCCAGAACGCCTAAATGCGTATACACTCTATGAACAAAATATTGGTGTCCTCACCGCCCATATTGCGGATGAAATAAAAGATGCGCTGGCTGAATTTCCTGAATTGTGGCTAGAAGATGCCATCAAAACAGCCTGCGAAGCCAATAAGCGTAATTGGCGATATGTACGCGGTATTTTGGTACGTTGGAAGCAAGAAGGAAGGACAAGCGATGCGACCCCTGAAAGATTTAGCCTCCAAGATGGGAAGCGGTATGCCAGCGGGAAATACGCCGACTTCATCGAATCTTGAAGCGCGCACATTTGTTTGCTTTAACCCCAAAAACCCAAGCCAACCTTGCCCCATTTGTGATGGGCGTGGGGTGATTTCATTAGACGTTCCCACCACAGACCCCCGATGGGGGAAGCTGGAACGTTGCCCCAATTACCCCGCCAAAGTAGACGAAAACCGCCAAGAGCGCCTGCGCAAAATAAGCAATCTACGCGTCTTTGCCAGCAAAACACTAGAAAACTTTGACACAAAGCGTAAGGAACTGACACTGCACGAAAAGACCTCATTAGAAACTGCGCTCCACTTGGCGGTGATATATGCCGATGCGCCAGATGGCTGGATGCTATTTCAGGGGGGGTATGGGTGCGGTAAAACGCACTTGGCGGCTGCCATTGGCAATGAACGCCTAAAACACGGCGATAGCGTGCTATTTATTACCACGCCCGACTTGCTCGACCATTTGCGCTCGACCTACAGCCCAAATAGTGAAATTGGCTATGATGAGTTTTTCGACCGCGTAAAGAACTCTACCATGCTGATTTTAGATGACTTGGGCGCAGAAAATCATTCAGCATGGGCGCAAGAAAAGCTCTTTCAGTTGTTTAATCATCGCTATGTGCATGAGAAATACACCGTTATCACCACCAATAATGATCTTTCACGCTTAGACCCGCGTCTAAAAAGCCGTTTGGACGATGTGGACTTGGTGCAGGTAGTTCATATTATTGCCCCCGACTACCGCTCCATCAAGCCGAAACTGGACGTTCAATTGCTCTCGCGTTTGCATTTGTATCGCAATATGACGTTTGATAGCTTCGATGTGCAACATCGCTTGCTTGCAGAAGAACGCGCAAATCTTTCACAGGCGGCACAAATTACTTATGAATTTGCCCAAAACCCAGCAGGCTGGTTGATGCTGATGGGGACTTACGGCAGTGGCAAAACGCATCTCGCCGCCGCCATTGCCAATCACTATATGCTGTCGCATCGTGATGGCGTGATGTTTATTACCACGCCGGACTTGCTAGACTATTTGCGTACCACCTTTAGCCCAGATACGGCACGCACGTTTGACGACCTGTTTACAGAAATTCGCAACGTGCCATTGCTGGTACTCGATGATTTAGGTTCTGAAATGAGCAAGCCATGGGCGCAAGAAAAGCTGTTTCAGTTGCTTGATTATCGCTATGTGACACAATTGCCCACCGTCATTACCACCTCACAAGAAATTGAACAGATAGAACGACTGTCGCCACGCCTAGTAACGCGCCTACTCGATTCGCGCTTGTGTCGTAATGTTGCTATTAAAGCGCCGTCTTATGTGCTTAGGCTAAAACGCCAACGATGACCTACGATATTCAGCCCTTTGACCGCCAACACCGCGAAGCAGTGTTAGACCTCTTATTTTATAGCCGTCGCCAACACACCCATTTTGACTGGTACAGTGTGGGGCGATGGCTTGAAATGGATGAGGGGCGCGTGATGACTGCGTGGCATGAAGGGCATTTGGTGGGCGTGTTTGGCATTAGTGCGCCATTTAATGACACCTCATGGGTGCGCTTGCTGGCAATTGACAACGAAGAACCCGCCCCCGATGTGTTACGCCCTTTATGGGAGGCACTTGCACCCCAAACGTATGTCCCACGCCTCTATCTTTTGGTGGTGAATCGCTGGCTACTGTCCGAATTACCGCCCTTGGGCTTTCGCTATCAAGAAGAAGTGGTGATGCTTAATCGCGTTGGTATACAGCTTCCACCCCTCCCTGATGTGCCGTTTAACATTAAAAACGCCTATTTAGAACATTTAACGGACATGGTCAACATCGACCACCAAGCCTTTGCGCCCCCATGGCAAATGCCCCGTGAGGATATTCGCATAGCGCAACGCCAATCTGCCAGTTGTACGGTGGCAGAATACCATGGGCGCATTGTGGGCTACCACATCAGCACGCGCTACCAAAACGCCGCGCACCTTGCCCGTGTTGCGGTTTTGCCTGAATTTGAGGGGCGAGGGGTGGGGTCTGCGTTGCTTCATCACATGATAGACGGCTACAATCGGCGCGGGGTGCGTGCCATTAGCGTGAATACCCAAGAAAGCAACACGCGCTCGCAAAGCCTGTATATGCACTATGGCTTTCGTCGTAATGGCTATGATTTACCCGTGTGGGAGTTGAAGTAGGAGTGTTCCCCTGTGTTGTTTAAAGTTGCCCTTAATGTGTTTCGGGCGTTGCTGAATGCCTATGGCTTTAGCGTGACGGCGTTTTTGCTATTGCGCTTGTTGATAGGCGAATCGTGGCACGTCATCGCCTTCTTTAATACGTTTGCTCATGTGCTATGGATACCCGCCCTCATTGCGTTGCCGTTGGCGTTGCTGACGCGCTCATGGGTGGGGGCATTGCTCACGATTGCGCCTGTGCTGGCGTTTATTGTGGCGTTTGGGGCGCGGTTTTTACCCCAAGATGCGCCCATGCTCCCCGTTGATTTTCGCGTGTTATCGTATAACTTGCTGGGGGATGGGCGAAGCTATGAAGCCAGTATTGCCCTCATCAAAGAAGCTAATGCCGATATTGTGGTGTTGCAAGAGTTTAACGTGGATGCCGAGCCATTGGTGATAGCTTCGCTGATAGACCTGTATCCCTATCAAAAATTACACGCCCAACGCAATAGCACCACACAGGGGCAAGCCATTCTTAGCAAGACCCCCATCCTGCAAGATGAATACTGGCAATACCGCGATTTGGGGGTATTTTTGGGGCATCAACGCGCCGTTATTACCATAAAGGGCAAGCGATTGGTGCTGTATAACGTGCATCCGACCCATCCCGGCATGGGAGGAAATTTCTTTGACCCATCGGTTAGAAGTATAGAAATTGCGCGTCTGATGGCAAAAATTAGCCAAGAAACCTTGCCCGTGTTGCTGATGGGTGACTTTAACATGCCCGAATTGAGCGATGATTACGCCCTCATCACACAAACACTACAAGATAGCTATGCAAGCGTGGGGCGTGGGATGGGGTGGACATTCCCTCATGTGCGGGGCAATGCGTTTGTGTTTCCGTTTTTGCGCCTAGATTATGTGTTTCATGATGCGTCTTTTGCCCCCCTAGAGGCGCACGTGTGGCGTACCAGTGGGGGAAGTGACCACTTCCCCCTGTTTGTTAGCTTTGCGTGGCACAACTAGCGGCAGTTGGCTTGAATCCATGTGTTGACGTAGTTAATGCTAGTGCGAACGGTACGAATCTCGGTTAGGAGTGCCATGTAATCGCTATAACGTCCCTCATTAAACGCTGTTTCGGCTGCACGCAATAGCGTTTGTAGGCTGGCATTGGCTTCTGCGAGGGCTTGATAAGCCTCATCACATTGCCCACCTTCGCCCGTCCGAATTGCACCTAAGCCCGTGTCTGTGCTGGCTTGTAAGGCATTCCAGAAGGCATTTTTGCCACTCAGTACCACTTGGACTGCGCCAAGTGCGCTAGGGATTTTGCTTTCGCCTGATGCCAACGACATATCAAAGTCTGTGCCTGTTAGCTTTGGTAAAAATTGGTTAATGAGTATCGTATACAGCAGATTTTGCGTGGCTTCGTCAAACGCCACGTTCACAATCGTGACAAAAAGCACGCCTTCAGCAAAGCGTAATTCAGCTTCGGCTTCATAAGGATTAACGAGGGCATCTTCTGGCACGCTTGCCAGCATGGTTGCCCAATCTTTTGCAAGGTCGGCGGTTTGATAGGCAATGGTACTGGGGGGCGTGGTTTGGATTAGCAGAATTTCGCTAGGCACACCCGATAAGGCAACAGTGACTGTGCCGTCTTCGTTGCGTGTGATTTGCCCATCGGTGGCTTGCTGATATACCACATAAGCTACTTGTTCACCTGCACCAAAAAGGGCAAGTTCGCCCTCTGTTTGGGCAAATGCAGTAGAGCTTAAGAGCAGCAATGCTAATAGGATAAGGAATTTTGGAAGGCGCATTATAGGCTATCCTTTCTTGGATGATGCAATGCTAAAGGGAAAAACGTCATCTTTAATTATAGGCGCAATGCCCTAAAATCTCGCTACCCAACGTTTAATTTTTTGCAAGTTTTTATCGGGCATCCTGTGTGCTTTGTGGCGTTGTCTTGTACTTAGTTAAGATGAATTGCCTAATGCCTCACGTTTTTAGTGAAACAGTGTTATATAATATCATTAGGTCATGTCATTACACACAGAGAGAACCTCATCATGCAAAAGCGTTATCTATACCTGATTCGTAATGCCCAATATGAACGCGAGGGCGATACCCAAGAAGGCAATTTAACAGCAGGGGGCGAAGAACAACGTCTGCGTACTGCCCGCGCCCTACGGCATTTGCCCATCCAAACCGTTCACTGTAGCTCTTATTATCAGGTGCGCCAAACCGCCCAATCCTTAGCTGATGCGTTTGGCATCCCTGTTCAAGAAACGCCCCTCTTGCGCCAATACGATACGTTTGCCATGAGTGATGGTACATTGTCACGCGCACAACTGATGCACGCGGCTGATAGCCAACAGCAACAGCTAGAAGCTGCTAGTGTGGTGTTTATTCAGCCACCGCCTGCCTATGATGATATTCACGAAGCCATTGTGTGCCATGCCAATATCCTCCGTGACCTGATTTGTGGTGCATTGGGTGTCAGCTCTTCTAGTTGGGCGCACATGGTGATTAACAATTGTGGCATTAGCTGTTTAGCCATTGATGCAACCCTGAACGTGGAATTATTGACTTATAATGATGTAAACCATTTGCCCGATGTATTACACACGGCATAATAAACGCCCTAAAAACAATGACTTGGTAGGGGCGCACCCGTTGGATTACCCAACACATACGGCTTACGACAAGGAGATAAACCACAAATGAAACCTTCTAGGCGTGATATTCTTAAAATGCTTGGCTTGCTGGGACTTGGGGGGGCGTTATCACCCCTGACGCTACGCAGGGCGAAAGCACAAAGTTCTGCAAGCGTGCTGGTGATAGGTGCTGGTGTTAGTGGCTTGGCAACGGCACAATGGCTTACAGAGGCGGGCTACAGTGTAACGGTGCTAGAGGCGCGTGACCGCATTGGCGGGCGCGTTTGGACAGACCGTTCATTGGGCTTGCCTTTAGACATGGGTGCATCATGGATACATGGTGTAGAGGGCAACCCCCTAACAGAACTCGCCGATGAGCTAGGGGTGGAGCGCATCGCCACCGACTACGATAAAACCTTCGTGTATAACCAAGACGGGTCTCGGATTAGTGAGAATGATCTAAACTCCTTAGATGAAACCCTAGAGTTTGTTCTATCCGAAGCCAGCGATAGGGCATCTTCTGCCGATAGCCCTATTTCACTTGGGGTTGCTATTCAAGAAGTGTTAAACGAGCTAATGCTGGATTCTGATGAACTCGCAAAAATTCATTATGGTATTGCCATGGCCATTGAGCAAGAATTTGCTGCCAGCACATTTAACCTTAGTGCCACCGATTGGGACGAATCGGATGGATTTGGCGGAGGGGATGTGATATTCCCAAACGGCTATGAGTGGTTGCCCAACTATTTAGCGCAAGGGCTAGACATTCGGCTTAGTCATCCCGTTAGGTCTATTGACTATGATGCAGATGAGGGCGTAACTGTCACCACAGATAACGGCGCGTTTGAAGCGGATGTCGTAGTCGTGACTGTGCCATTGGGTGTACTAAAGTCGCGCAGTATTGCGTTTAATCCGCCGCTTTCGACACGCAAAGAACAAGCCATCAGTCGCCTGCACATGGGCATTTTGGACAAAACTTATTTGCGCTTTGACCATGTATTTTGGGATGCAGAAGCCGAGTTTATTGGCTATCTTGCAAGCGATGCGGGGCGGTGGAGCGGATTTGTCAATTTTTACGCCACAGTGGATGAGCGTGTTCTGATGGGTTTTAATGCGTCGCCTCATGCCGAATTGATAGAAGCCCAAAGTGATAGTGACCTAATTGCCGATGCCATGCGTAACCTACGCGCCATTTACCCCAATGCGCCCGACCCCATGAGCTATTTTATAACACGGTGGGGACAAGACGAATGGGCGCGTGGGTCTTATAGCTCCATTGGTGTAGAAGCATCCACAGATGATTGTGATGCCCTTGCCGAATCTATGGATGATGTGCTGTTTTTTGCAGGCGAAGCGACCATTAGCCAGTATCAAGCTACAGTGCATGGTGCGTTCTTAAGTGGTGTTAGAACCGCGCAAGAAGTATATGAATATCTAGAGGGGTAGGGCGCACCCGTTGCCTCGCCCAAAATGCCCTCAAATGCAACCCCTATCCCCCAACCCCTTTCTCCAAAAATTGGGGAAAGGGTGCAAAACACGGCGTTTTTCAAGTCCCTCTCTAATTTTTGGAGAGGGATTTAGGGTGAGGTTGTCGTACAGGCGCACCCGTTAGGTCGCCCCAAAACACAAAAAACTTAGTTAGGCAACCATGCCAAAGGATAGACGAACTTGGTTTCTGTGACCTTGCCTTCGGGCGTAATGACAGCGCCCTTATTCCACAAAGGAATGTACCCAGAGGTGCTAATGTCTACCACAGCAAATGATTGATAGGGGGGCTGGGTAACATCTTCTACGGTTTGCCATTCCATAACCGCTACTTGATTGCCGCTAGGGGAGAGCGCAAGATAGCCAAAGCGTCCACGAAGCACGCTGACTTGTGCGCCTGTTTCTAAGTTAAGCGTAAACAGCACGTTCTCTTTGCTGGCACTGCCACCCTGTGTATAAACAATCGTTCCGCTATCGGGGGTAAATACGGCATGGGCAATTACATCGCCACGGTTAGGGGCGGGGTAGCTCTTAACGGTCATGTTGCTTAGGTCTACTACATGAAGCACTTGGTCGTTATTGGGGTTCTTTTCAACAAAGGCATACCAACGCCCGTCGTGGGATAGAATGGGGTAAGCCGATTCATCCAACAAGTATTGGCGGTCTGCGGTACGCGCAAACCAACCGCCACGCCCCAAAACAGGCGTTACAGAGCCACTGGCAAAGTCTAAAACTTGCACGGAAGCACTGCTGGCAACCAAGCCATCGGGCAAGGTAACGACGGCACTACCGCCATTTTGCGCCACAATAACGTTATTGGTGCGCGTAAAGGGGAAGAACGCGCCATCTTGTGTACCACTGGCAATTTGGGTAAAGCTATCACGAGTAGAGGGGTCTATGGTAAAGACGCGCCATGTGGTATTGGTGTTGCTTCCACTACGGCAACGATGACCCATGAGCGCAACGAATTGACCATTGGGCAAAATTTCGATGCTGGCACTGGTAAAACGGCACGCGCCTTCGGCATCGGGGCGTAGCACCGCAATGGGCTGAACCGACGTGCCATTATAAGTATTCACAACAGCTTCTAGTGCTTCGTTGCGTGCGCCTGTTTCTGGCAAACGAATAAAGGCAATGAGGTCATCGGTAATATCAAATGCAGCGGTATCAATCACATCGTTTTCGCGTACATTTGCACGGCTTAAATCAGAGGTGGCGACTAAGCGTAAGCGACCATCCGAAAATTCATCGGCGGGGTCAATAGGCTCATAGTCAATATAAGCAAGGCGTGCGCCATCGGGCGAGGTTTGGAAAGACCCACCGCTTAAACAAGTGAGCGAGCGCACCGTGTCCAAAACAACGGGCGTAATGTCGCTTTTGCTAAGGGCATAAAGTGTGCCATCGTCTTGCCCTACATAAAAATACACACGGCTACCATCTTGCGATGTGCCACAGCTCATTACCCGTGATGTGCCTTGTGGTACCGCAAGGGTGATGGGGGTAATGTTTCCCGTGTTATCCATCCATCCCAGTTGCCCCGATTGCGAGGCACTTACACCTTCTGGACCGGGTCCATCGGCTGCCCACACTAAAATTTTACCATCTTCCATAGTTTGAGCGGTGGTGGTAGCTATGATGATGACAAACATCACCCCTAATGCGAATAGGCGTTTTAGCATCTTTCGTTCTCCTAAGCAAATAATAAAGCAAGGCATCGCCAACAAAACGTAAACGATTACAAGGGATATTATAGTGGCAAACGTACTTCTTGCCCACATGCACCCCATAGAATATAGGTCATGGTGTCGTAAAGAAAACTAGACATTTTGGGTTTGGTAGGGCTATTTTGCCGGTCGTGCCACGTAAATGAGTTCATAACCAAACAAATTAGGGAACACCAACGGTACAGAAACACCCAACCTGCGCCCCAGTGGATTAAGGGCGTTTTGCACACCGCTTCCTGCAATGGTGGTGGTTTCTATGTGGTAGCCTTGTTCTTCTAAGAGTTTTTTTCCTGTGGTGAGCGTATATAAACGGCAATGCGTTTTATCCATAATGCCGTAGTCTGTGTAGTTAAAGTTGCCCATGAGGAGCTGTAGGCGCATTGACCAATGTGCGATGTTTGGAAGCGAAACAATCAAAAGCGCGTTGGGGATAAGAGCGTTTTCAGTTTTTGAAGCAGGCGTTCGGGATATTTAAGATGCTCTAGGACGGCGGCTGCCAAAACAACATCAAAGGGCGCGTGCTTGGCTACATTGCCGAGTGCGTCCTCTGCGTCAAGGTCTGTGATATAAGCTGCCTTACAGCGTGTACGGGCAATCGCCACCGATTCGGCGTCAAATTCTGCGCCGACAACCGTACATCCCAAAGATTGCGTCATGTATGCCGAAAGATAGCCTGTGGCGCACCCTAGCTCTAGAACACGCGCATTTTTGGGGATAAAGCGCATCAAAACACTGTGTGCATCTTCGCTATGAACAGTGTTTGGGTTAAAAATATCGGTATCGTATTTGGGCATATTATTTCCTCGTAATCACATTCAATGAAGCCTTTCATCATAACATGCCCCCCACAGACACGCTATCCTATGCGCTTTTGCTTGTACAGGGGTATCCTAATTTGGGGTACTATATGCCTATTGCAGTTTTTTTCTTTTATAGCTATAGTTTAATAACTTTTAATAGCGATGTTAAAGGGTGATGCTATGCCATATCGCGTTTTTTGGGACAGTGAGGAAGAGACGATTGTTCACCATACTTTAGATGAACAATGGACTGTTATGGATTATCTAAATGGGTTAAGAGATACTCATTTGCTTATGAATGAGAAACCTTATACTGTCCATGTGATTGTAGATTTAACGACATCTAAAGGGTATCCGACCAATTTGCTCTCGATGCATCGCACTGTTGAATCGAGTGTTCCTAACAATCAAGGCGTAGTTGTCGGTGTTAAGGTAGGAATGTATTTGACAACGCTCATAGGTGTTGTCAGTAAATTTGCCCCCAAAGCCACCAAAAACCTGTATTTTACTAACTCTGTAGAAGAAGCCCACGCCATCATTAAGCAACACGAACAAAAAGAGCGACAAGCCTAAGCGTAATGTCTTAGGCTACGGATGCACGTGGTCATCAATGAAGAGTAGGGTTTGCTTGTCCTCTTGCCATGTAGCAACGCGCCCCCCATAAAGTTCGCGTAGCATGTCGGGCGTGTACACGCTTGCGGGCGTGCCATATCCCACCACCTGATGATTGACCGCTAAAACCGTCTTAAACCGCGAAAACGCTAAATTAAGGTCATGGGTACTCAGAATGATGGTGATGCCCTGTGCGTTTAGCACGTCCAATAAGTCCATCAGTTCGTTTTGTGCGCCAATGTCCACGCCAGCAAATGGCTCATCTAACAGCAAAATATCTGCTCGTTGGGCGAGGGCGCGTGCAATAAACACACGGCGTTTTTGCCCTCCGCTAAGGTCGCCAATTTGCCGATGTTGCATCTCGATTAAGCCCGTTTGCGTCAGGGCATCTGTCACTTGCTGGTGGTGCGCCTTACTTGCCCACTTTAGCCAGCCCACTTGGCGCGTTAAACCCATCATCACCACGTCACGCACACTCACAGGGAACGTCCAATCAACGGCGTTATACTGTGGCACATAGCCCAGCCTGCCAATGCCCCCCTCTACGCGCACTTCACCGCCTCTTTGGGGGTTTACCAAGCCCACAATGGCTTTAATGATGGTGCTTTTGCCTGCGCCATTGGGTCCAATAATGGCGGTATAGTCGCCTTCTTGAATGTCAAATGATACGTCTTGGATGGCTTGAGTGTCATCATACAGCACCGACAAGTTTTTAACAGAAATTAACGTCATGGTGATTTTTGGCTTTCTAGGGTGCGGGCAAAACAAGCAACCCTCATCATACAACAAAAGGGCGCACTCTCTACAGGGTACGCCCTTTTTGTAATGCGTGCTTAGCGTTTAATGCTTAGTTGCTGGGGGGAAGAAGTACTGCGTCAATGACGTGGATAACGCCGTTTGCTACAGCAATATTGGCTGTGACAACGCGAGCATTGTTCACGCGGACACCACCACCCACACGGATGTTAAGGGCATCGCCATTAAGGGCAGTCACTTCGCCTGTGACGAGTTGTGAGGACAACACGCGCCCTGCGACCACATGATAGAGCAAGATGTCTGTCAGAGCGGCTTGGTCTGCTAACACTTGTTCGGGGGTAACACCTAGGGCTTCAAAGGCTGCCAAGAAGGCGGCATCGGTGGGTGCAAATACGGTCAAGTTTCCGTTGGGGTCATCTAGTGCTACCAAAATAGATGGGTCTGCGGCTTGGATGGCTGCCAAAAGAATGGTGAATTGGGGGGCATCGGGGTTTTGTGCGTTGCCCACAACCACATTTACAATCGAGCGGAAAAGTAATTCTTTGGTGTCAATACGGGCAGCGATGTTGCTTAGGTTACGTGCGGTGGCATTTTCGCCATTTACACGGTCAGGGACAAGCACGCTGTCGATAACGTGGATAACACCATTGCTGGCGTTGACATCGACACCAATAACACGGCTAGAGTCTACATAGATGCTTCCACCTGCAAATGATACCAAGAGGTCATCGTTAGTGAGCAAGGTGGGGACGAAAGTCTTGTTTTCCAGTGTTAGAACGGTTGCTGCTGGTACTGCGCCCGCTACTACATGATAAAGAAGCACGTTGTTGAGCAATGTCTTGTTTGCCAATAGCTCGGCAGCCGTGAGGTCAAGGCTATCCAGTAAGGCAAGGAAGGCATTGTCTGTGGGGGCGAAAACGGTTAGGCTGGCGGATGGGTCACTTAATGCGGCTAGAATACTTGGGTCGGCGGCAAGCACTGCATCAAGCAAAATGCTGAACTCTTTATTTTCTGCGGTAGCCAACGCTACAACAGTATCGGCAATGGTGGCACCTTGCGCTTTTGCAGGAAGCAAACCAATGACCAAGGACAACATCAGTACGGCTAAAACGGTTAATTTACGCATTGAAACTCCTATATTATATTAATACGTCACTTGAATGGCGAATTTTATTACAACCCTACTTTAGGGTTTTTTTATAAGCAGAAGGTGAGGTTTTGTTAAACGTAATCTGAAATGTAAGACTTTATGAGAGGGGTCTCAGGGAACACTAAAGCGACGCTCACGCAAAAGGGGCGTTTTTATAAGAAACATGTAATTTGCAGCATTTGGAACAGGTTTTAGTACATGGTGACGTTGGGCGTGCGCCAATACGCGCTACCGTCTATTTCACGATTCAGTAAGCCGCGCTCAAAAAGCTCTCGGCGTAAAATAGCCCAATCTTCAAACGTATGCCATTGGCGCAAGATGGCGTTTACTTCGCGTTCTGTATAGATGCGCCCCACTTCAAACTTGGCAATCAGATAATCACAAATGAGGGGTAGGTCTGCCAGACGGCGTTTGCCCGGCAAGCGTGTCACTCGCCCTTCTTCGTCTAAATAGCGTTTTAGCCCGCCTAGTTGTTCATCGTCTGCCATGATGTTTACTCCTCTATGCGTTTATCATCATAGTATACCGCCAGTTGGGTTATGACGACACCGTTACCCAATGCTCTGCCGATAGACTTTTGGTGATACCCCACAACGCCCCTTAAACACGCTGTAAAAACGGCTAAGTGAGCCAAACCCCACCTCTAGCGCAATCTCTAGGACGCTTTTATCACTGGTAATGAGCAAGCGTTGGGCGTGCGCTACCCGATGTTGTGTCAGCATATCTATCATGCTTTGCCCAAACGCCTGCTGAAAGATACGCATGGCATAGTTGGGGTGTAGTCCTACGGCATCCGCTACCGCTTGCACGTCAATTTGTTCGTGATAGTGTTCGGCAATCCATCGCGCCATCGTTTCGGCGTGCGTATTGGTGGGGTGCTTCTCTATACGATGCGGTTCATCTATAAGGGAGGGTGTTTTGCCCACAGATAACGCCAAACGTGCCAAACGCGCCTCTAGCTCTTTCAGCATGACGGCTTCATGGGTTTGCCCCCGTTGGTGGTCATCATGCCAGCGTTGTATCAGTCGTCCGTCCCATTCGCTTAGACTTGGGTCGCTCTCGATGAAGCATTTGCCTTCTAACAAGGCTTTTACAAAGGGCGCAGGCAAATTCCACCCCAAAAACTGATTTAACGGTAACGTCAGCCAATACAGGGACGTATCGGGCGACACTTCAATAAGCTGGTGCGGAATCGCCCCCCAAAACACAATCAGTTGGCGGAGCAACATTGGCACGCGCTCGCCCCCCAGCCAATACGTCATTGCGCCATAGGTGACAAAATTGAGTTCTACTTCGTTGTGGCGGTGGGGCGTGAACATGGGGGACGGTTCACCATACCAGCACTTAAGGCGCATTTGAGGAAAGTTCTTGCTTGTCATAGCGGTTAGAATCCAAGAATTATTCGCTTAATTTAGGAAGATTTTATCATATCAATGGGTTTATGATAATCATTATCACCGTCAAGTAAGCGCATCTCGCGCGCATAATGGAGCGACTACCCCATGGCCCCCCAAACGCCTTACCATCTGACAGAAGAACAACTACATTTTTTTGATGTGAATGGTTATTTGATACTACGAAACTGGATTCCCCAAGATTTATTAGCACGCCTGCAAGAAGCCAGTGACCGATGGATTACACGCGGTGCAAATGCCCCCTCTGATGACCTGTTGGCAGTGGATTATAAGTATGCCAAACGGGGCGATAAGGACGTTTTTTGGCGCGTAGACTATGTTCATAACAAAAATGAGTCAGTGTCTTTAGAACTATTGGGTAGCCCCTATGTGATGGGCGTTGCCGAAAGCATGTGTGGTGCAAACTTTGTTCCTACCTATGAATCATTGGTATTTAAGCAAGAGGGCGATGGCGCAGCCGTTCCTTGGCATCAGGATGCCGTACACCCGCGCCAATACCGCATCTTTAACTATGATTTGTATTTGGATGATTCTAAAGAGGGGGCGGGCGCATTGCGCGTTATTCCCGGCACTAACACCGCCAAGCATGATGTGTGCGCCATTGCCGACACACACGGCTGGACACACCCCGATGCCATTACCGTAGAAATGCAGCCCGGTGACGTGCTATTGCATGATGTGATGGTGGTACATGGGTCGGAACGCACAGAGGGTAAAGCCCTACGGCGCACGCTGTACTATGAATTTAGAGCCGCCGAAGAAATTGTGCAGGATGGGCCCTGGGACAGCGAATGGATTGAACGCCGTATGCGCCTTTTGCCCATTGGGTTGCGCCGTTTTAAGCAAGCGTTCCCCACGCATCGCCAGTTTGATTGGAAAGTGAGTTCACAGTTTAAGCCCCTTGTGACGGCAGACGAAGAAACCGAGCTAAAGATAGCGCACGAAGTCCACATGAGTGGGTCTTGGTGTAGCGCAGGCGATGCTGTAAAGGCGTAAAGCCATTTTTATTCCCTATCCCCTTAACACGGCACGGGCATAAACGTTTATGCCCCTATCCCCTTCTGGATGTCCGATTTTTGCGTGCATCACGCCATTTAATACGCATTGTCTATAGGTATCAACAACAAAGCAACGGCGCAATTAAACGTTTTGTGTTACAATGTCCAATGAGTTCTACACAAGACATATTTAGTAAAAGCACGAGCGGACATTGGGCATATGCAGGCAAATTTTGACATCGGTGGGCTAGTTGAAGCCCTCAAAAATAGCGATGCTGGTATTCGTAGACGAGCGGCTGCCGCCCTTCGCGCCTTAGACGCAAAGACGGCTGTTCCTGCCCTTAAAGAAGCCCTTCTTAAAGAAGATGACTCGGCAGTCCTTAAAAGCCTGCAAGAAGCAGTCTCTGCTTTAGATACTTCCGAAGAGTCCGCGACCCCCCTTACCCCCAAACAAGTGCTATTTAATGAGTTAATTGGACAGCTTCAAAGCCTTGCCTCTGACCAAGTAGTAAGTGCTGCCGAGCAATTAGGCGAGCTAGGCAATAAGCTGGCTGTCGAGCCTTTGGTGCTACTGTTCAACAACCTCAAAGCTCCCATTCAGGTACGGCTTGCCGTTGCCGAAGCCCTTATTAAGCTAGAAAGTGCGCCCGTAGAAGTGGCGTTGCTGGCAAATTTACGCCATCCTAGCTGGCACATTCGCCGTAATGGGGCAGCCATTCTAGGACAGCTTAAAGCCGAATGGGCGATAGAACCCCTGGGACGCGCGCTCTTTGACCCCCACGAAACCGTAAGAAAGACGGCAACCGCCGCTCTGAAGTACATTGGCACGCCCGAAGCGCGTAAAATTTTAGCGCGGTTTGCCACAGGCATCTTGCAACGGCGCGCGCCCGATACCCGCCTACCCACCCAAAGCCGCCTACTTGATAAGATGAACAAGCCCGCCGCTGGCAGTTCGTCGCTATCCACCCAAGTAATGCCCGTTTCTAAACAAATTAAGCCCGCCACTACGGACGGACATAACCTAAAGACCGACCATTTAGACAGTTCGGCTCTTGATGATATTGAAAAACGCCGTAAGAGCGGCGACTCGTAACCACAAGGGGATGCCATGCGTTCTTCGCGCTCTGTTCACTTCATATCTATTAACCCTACACGCCACCTATTCTCGCGCTTTGTCGCTTGGGCGGTGCTTTTATTGGCAGTGGTGGCGGTTCAGGCACAAGGGATTAAAGCCGTTGTCGTGAACGAATTTGCCAATGTACGTATTTCACCTGCGCTTGGCGCAACCGTTATTGACACTGTCAACGCGGGCTACGCCTTTGAGGAAATTACGGGGCGCAGTGGCGATAACCAATGGATACGGGTGATTTATGGTGGTATAGAAGGCTGGGTAAACCTTACCCCCTTACGCATTCTAGAAGGCGATATTAACGCCCTGCCCGTTGCCGACCCGCGCTCGATTCCGTATGGTGGCTTTGAATCCGCCCGCGCCGGCAGAACCGAAACGGTGGGCAGTGTGCAAGCCCGCGCCACCGATGGCTTACGGATTCGCTCGGGACCCAGTACCGCCTATCCCACACTAGCCAATATCAACTTCAACCAGCTTTTTACCATTACGGGGCGCACAGCCAGCACGCTATGGTATCAAGTGAGTTTTGAAGGCACGCTAGGCTGGGTGGCAGGACGATTTGTAGAAATTTTGTCGGGGGATGTGTTTAGCACGCCCGTAGACGGCATCATTGCCAGTGCGCCCGCCCGATTGGGTAATAGCACCGATGACTTTACCGAAACCATCAAGCTGATGATAGACCGCCTAAACAACGCGCAACCTTCACTAGACACCATGCGCCAATATTGGACGGATGCTGCGCTGAATGGTCGTGCTACTTGTAAGGCGTATCCGGCACAGCCTTCTAATTTAAGCGTGGCAACGCCCTTGTTGGCAGCTTATTATGCCACCCTCAACCCCTTGATTGCTGATTTTAACGATGCCATGTTTAACGTGCGTCTCTCAATTGATTTGTTCATCCAAGTGTGTAACTTGCCCGGCACAGCAAACCCTGTAGGGCGTGCAACAGTAGAGGGCGCGTTAGGCGTAATTAACCTTGGGGATGCCCAATTTGCCAGCCTAAGAGAACGCCTCAATGGCTTACTGCCCCCCGTTGGGGATGGCACACAATGTACGCTTTCGTATAACGGCAAAGTAGAGCTATTGCCCCTCATTAACTTAGGGACAATTTACCTTGATAAGCTCTCCTCACGCAGTTACGCCGTAGGCTACTGTTTTGATGGGCTTCAGGGACAAGTGATTAACATGCAGGCGTTGCCCTTGCCCAATAGCAATATTGCCGTTTTTGCCTCCCTTAGCCCCCTAGACACGCCTAGCACGTTCTTGGCAGTCAATAAGGTGGGTGTGGGCGGACGTTTGGTGATTGGTGGCATTACGCTACCTCGCACCACACGCTACTTAGTGATTTTTGCTGATTTGGGCGATGCTTCTAGCGCACCCCCTAGCGGTGACTTTGCCTTCTTGCTTCAAGACACAACCACTACAGTCACTGCAACGTTCCTCTCTTATGATGAGGCAACACGCTCTATTGTGCTATCCGCAGACCCCGCTATTACAGGTGTAGCCGCGACAACGGACAGTGGCGGTAATGTCGTGGCAGTTCCCACGTCTACGCCGAGCGTAGCAACAACGGTTTGCCCTTCAACGGCGTTCACCTGTAACCAGTTGTTTACCTGTCAAGAAGCGCAAGCGTGTTTGGCAGCAGGTAACTTCTCATTGGATGGTGACGGTGACGGCGTACCCTGCGAAGAAACCTTGTGTACGGGGCAATAGTCCCTTAAAGCATAGCGAATAAAAAAACGGGTAGTTCATCATGAACTGCCCGTTTTTTGTTTTGCGAGTGCCTATTAAGGCAACGCCACATTAGAAGGCGCACACTGCACCCCCTGATGTGATGAGCCTTGCTGCTTAGCAAGTACCTTGCAGTAGCGTGTAACGCTTGGTGATAACGTTATTGCCTTCGTTGGTTTCTATCAATTGATTGCTAGAATCGACGTTAACAACAATGTCATGCTCTTCGTTGTAGAAGATAGTGACCGTCATGGTCGCACTCACTACGTAGTTCTCGCCGGGGGCAAGCACAGGAATGTTCACGGTGGTAACGTTGCTTACTGTGCCAGATGCCACATGACGATCGCTAAGGGTGACTTGTGTGCCACCAGTGGTGGGCGCGGTGCCAGCATTGGTCACATTGGCAAACACTGTGAAGGCTTGGCTACAGATGGGCGCTATGGGATTAATCGCGGGCGTATTTGCCGTTAAATCGCCTTGTGCTGGAACGGGTGTGGGTGTTGCGGTTGCAGGAATAGCGGGCGGATTGATGCGTGATAGGCTGGCAATGTTGCCTTCAACGCGCACGGTGCTGGGCGCAAGGAAGCCACGCCGTCCCCCTACTTCTATATAGTACCAGCCACTTCCTGTAGAGCTAACGCCAATTAGGCGTGCAGTTTCGCCCGCCAACAAGCTGGCGATGCGAGGATAAGCGGTGCTATCGCCCGAACGAACATTCACATCCGTATTGGCAACTACAAAGGGTTCGCCAGAGGGATTTGTAACCACACCAGAGCCTGTATTGCCTGTGGTGCTACCGCCGGCAAGGGCAGTTGCTACTGCCGATTGGGTGGCTTGGATGCTGGCAGATACGCCCCCAAAAGCGGTTGGAGAGGGTTGTAAGGGTGGGAACGATGGGTTAGAAGGTTGTGTGTTTACTTGGGCAAAGGGGCTAAGTGCCGCAGGATTGTTGAGTACGCGCAGGGGGGACACCCTAAAGAAACGGGGCGATTGCCCTGTAATATTCACGACAAGACGAAGCTCATAAGTGCCATCGGGCGCAGTTGCCGTGTCCCATAGCCCTAGCACATCGTTTGTGACGGGGTTTAGTTGGGGCAACGTGGCAGGAAACCAAGGGCGTGTATCGGGTTCTGGTGTTGCGCTGGGGTCTGTAATCACCAACGGTCTAAACTCGATGAAATAATTTGCCATGCCTACGGCAGACGCACTGCCCACTACTGTTACTTCATCATTCACCACATAAATGGGCGGAGGAAAGCTAATCGCAACGTCGTCGGTTGGGCTAGGAGGTGTGAGGGGGGCAATATCTTGGGCGAAAACGCCAATAACTGCCACTAAAAACACCATACACAAAAGCAGGAGTTTTTTCATCTTTGATTGCCTTTTCTAATTTGAATCGTCTACTTATTATAGCATACGCCAAAATCGAGGCTGTGATACACACGCTTTCCCTACGTTAGGCTTGTTTAATGCGTAAGGGCTAGGCGATGGGCGCACGGCGCACAAGGTTAATGAGGATGGCAAAAATAACCTTCACCATATAGTACGCGCTTCTAAGCGGTGTAATAGAAGACGTTCCCCCCATGCGCTTTTGCATGGTTACGGGCGTTTCTACCATTTTTAGCCCGCCACGATGAAGCACAATAATGGCTTCGGGTTCGGGGTAATCGTGGGGATACACCCGCGCAAACAGGCGAATGGCACGCGTATTAAACGCCGCAAACCCGCTGGTGGGGTCTGTGATGCGCTGTTTGGTGAGCATGCTAAGGAGGGTGGCAATAATGGTAATGCCCAAGCGACGCGCCAGGGGTGTGCCATAGTCACCATCTGCTAAAAACCGCGACCCCACCACCACATCCACATCGCCCACATTCAGGCGGTCTATCAGGCGTGTAATGCCATCGGGGGCGTGTTGTCCATCACCATCATTGCGGATGACCAGCGAATAGTCGTGGGCTTCGGCAAACTTAAAGCCCGTTTGCACGCCTGCGCCAATGCCCACGTTATAAGGCAACGTAAGTACAATTGCGCCTGCTTGCTTGGCTTGCTGGGCGGTGTCATCGATAGAGCCGTCATTAATCACCAAGACATCGGCATAAGGCAACGCAAGGCGCACATTAGCGACTGTACGCGCAATATTGGCTGATTCGTTATAGGCGGGCAAAATAATCAGGGTTTTGGGGGGCATAGGCACGCATCTTATTTATAAATGACGAGTGCAGTGTAACGCAAATAACCCAAGAAATGTAGGGTGGGGCAACAAACAAAACTGCCCCACACACGCCGCCATTAGGCGGGGTTAGTCGTCTCGCTTGGCACTGCCTGTATAGGCAGGGGAGGTATTTTTGTTACGCAAATACTCTACTAGCTCGGCTTCTAGGGTGCTTTCGTCCTCTAACTCTCGGATAGCACTAAACTCAATCAACACTTCCACAACCGACTGTTGTACGGTGCGACGGATGAGACGTTGTAGCTGGCTAACAGTTAAATCGGACACTTTGACATTTTTCATGGTGTTGGTAGGCATTTGTAGTTATGCCCCGCGCCTTTCTCTTTGTTGATGTACTGTCATTTTACAGTATCTACGTTTCTGTGCATCCATTAGTGTTAAGGTTTACAGCTTTCTACCCATTTATTCACAAAAACGCATAGTTTCGGGGGCTAAAGTTTATTTCTTGTAACATTTTTTAGCACTTACTCATTCGCAATACCTAATGCCCACAGCAAGCCATGATGCACAAAACGCTCGCACATTACGTTAATTTCGTCAGGGTTTCCCTGCAAATCTTGGTTCACCCACCAGGTAATAGTACCCAGTTGTAATCCCGCTAGCATATAGCCAAGCAATCCTAGTGGTATACGGGGAGTAACACCCGTAGGCACTAACGCGACTAAAAACTGCTGTTCATAGGCTTCTGCCAGCAATTGGCGCACACGCTTTAGGAAAACGGGGCTGCCCTTTTCGCCAAGCATAATTTTATAAAATTCGGCGTACTGTGCCACATGCTTAAAGTCGCTACCATCGCCTAGCATATACTCGCCACTGGCAAGCTGTTCGGGGGTGGGGACGGGAACATGCGAAATCAGTTCTTCGTAAATTTCTCGCATACTCTTAAACAATAAATCATCTTTATCGGTAAAGTGCAAATAAAATGTGGTGCGTGCCACATCGGCGCGGTCGGTAATATCCTGAACCGTGATGTCTTGGTAGCCTTTTTCGATGATAAGCTCTAGTAGGGCATCGCGTAAGAGCGCACGAGTGCGAACAATGCGACGGTCTTCTTTACGTGGGGTTGCACTCATAATTATAGACACCTGTTTGTTATACTACACTCGTTTTGAATTGGTCATTGACAACGGTAAAATTTACCACATACTATATCTTATAACACACATTGTCTTATAAATAAAGGGATGAACCACTATGGCAAAGTCTTTACCATCAACCAAGCACTATAAAAACCTGTTTGAAATTTTAGGCTTTATGCGAGATTTGCGCCGAGATTTGCTAGGCACAATGCAAAATGCACACACTGCTTACGGTGATAATGTCATTGTTTGGGTGGCAGACCGCAAGCAATTACTTACAAAAGACCCCGACCTCATTCGGGATGTGTTTGTTACAAAGGCAGCTTCGTTTATTAAAGACGGAGATTACACCGACCCCAAGAATGGTTTGGCACGCTTTTTTGGGAGTGGGCTATTAACTAGTAATGGCGACTTTTGGAAGCGTCAACGTAAGTTGGTTGCGCCGTCACTACACGCCAAGCGTATAGAAGCATATGCGGATGCGATGGTGCAATACACCTTAGACCAGCTAGACAAATGGCAAAACAACGCCCACCTAGACATTTCCCAAGAAATGAACGCGATTACCATGCGGATTGTGGGCAAAACCATGTTTAACGTAGAAGTGGGTGGCGAAATTGGCAGTGTTCATGAAGCTATGAAAGCCGTTCAAGAAGCCATGATTAGCGCACAAGTCATGCCCATTCCTACATGGATTCCTACGCCTAGTGAACTTCGCGCTCGCCGCGCCGACAAAACCCTTAACGAATTTGTGTATAAGACCATTGCGCTATGGAAGCAAACAGGCGAGGACAAGGGCGATCTTTTAAGCATGTTGCTTTTGGCACGTGATGAGGACGACAACCCCATGACCGACGTGCAGGCGCGCGATGAGGTGCTAACGCTCTTTTTAGCAGGACACGAAACGACAGCCAACGCCCTTAACTGGACGTGGATGCTTTTATCGCAAAATCCGCAGGTGGCGCAAAAACTGCATGAAGAAATAGACCGTGTGCTAGGTGGCACTCCCCCCACGCTTGCCGACCTTAGACGCTTGCCCTATACCGAGATGGTGGTAAAAGAGGTGTTGCGCCTGTATCCACCCGCTTATAACGTAGGGCGTGAAGCTATAGAAGATGTGGAAGCAGGGGGCTATTTTATCCCTAAAGGTACAATTATTGCTGTCAATATTTACGGTGTGCATCGCCACCCCAACTATTGGCAAGACCCCGAAGCCTTTATCCCCGAACGCTTCAGCCCAGAAAATGAAGCCAACAGCCATCGTTATGCCTACGTTCCGTTTGGGGGCGGTCCGCGGGTGTGCATTGGCAATAGCTTTGCCATGATGGAAGCGCAATTATTGCTGGCAACCATTGCCCAACGCTTTACGCTTCATCTTGCCCCCAATCAGGTGGTGAAGATGTTGCCCGCCATTACACTAAACCCCGCAGGGGGCTTGCCCATGACGGTGAAAGCGCGTGTAAACGTTAAAGAAATGGCATAAGCTTGTAGGGGCGCACCCGTTGGCGATTCACTGAATCGCCCCCACGAAAAATATTTTCCGTAGAGGCGAGTCGTTGGCTCGCTTTTTTTGACGTAATTATGGCGCGAGGGTGGCGGTGGGTACAACAGTAGGTGCAATAGTTGGCGCAAGCGTTGCTGTCAATGTTGCGGTGGGCGATGGCGCAACGGTGGGCAGGGGTGGAATATTCGCCTCGATGAGCAAGTCCTCTAATGCGAAATTTGGAGTACACTCAAACGCTTCACGCTCTCCCCAGGCGGTTGCGCCCCCCGCCAATAGCACCTGTAGCCATGTGGTATCGGGGTTACGCGCCAACACCACGAGGGGCGTGTTTTGGGGTACTGCGCTAACTTGTTGATAGCGCGTGTCTGTACCTTCATACAGTGGCACATCACGGATGACGTTACACAAGGGGTCAATCACGGTAATATCAAGCGTTTCTTGGCGTTGATTGCCCACTTCGTCCTCAAGATAGAGCGTTAGAGTAAGCGCATCACGGGCGTAGCCAATGACGCTAATTGTGCCTGTGTCCTGTGTGATTGTGGGCAATTCTTGGTTGGTGAAGGTTTCTAGCCCCTCAAGACGCAGTAATGTTGCCCCCTCTGTTTCCCATGTAATATCTAGAGGGGTAATCACATGGCGCACCAGTGTATTGGGGGTTGCCATGAGTGATAGGACATTGATGGGGCGATACACAAAAACGCTCACGGTTTGCGAGGCAACAGTGTTGCCATTTTCGCCCAATACTAAAACGGACAAATCGCCGTTGAGGTCATTGGTGGGGATGGTGGCGCGTCGGGCGTTGCCTTCTAGCGTTTGTACCAGCGTGTCATTCACACTAATCTTAATGCCATTTACGTCTTGCGCTTCCCACTCAATTAAGAGCGGGTCGCCTTGTGCCAAGCGGGGCGCATTTGCCACAAGATTGTTGATAACGGGCGTGCGTGGGCTAAAGATTCCAAAGAGGGCAAATAACAGCAAAAGCAACACGCCCACACCCACACCCACCACACTATTTACCGCCCACGACGGTAAGCGCGGTTCTACTAGCAGTTTACCGCTAATTGCGCCGATAAAATGTGAGGCGTTTTGGGCTTGTACAATCATGGTAAAGCCATACACAACGGGTTTACCCGTAAGAGCGCGTTGGCGTGGCATAACGCGTACGGGAATTTGAGCGCGTTCACCTGCCCCTAACGTGACACGGGGTATCACCAGCCCATACGTAAGGGCGTTTTGCTTGTCGCGCCCACTCACCACTAGCGTTAGGTCTTCGCTCCCTTGATTTTGCATGTACACAATCAACGGGTCTTCTAGCTCAATTTGCTTAGAGGATAATGCCATCCCAAAGCCACTAAAGCCACGTACATACACCAAAATTTCGGTTCGCAGTACCTTATCCGCGTCATCTGCGGAAACCACTTCAATGGTTAGGCGATACATTTGGGGCTTAATGTCGGGATAGCGTGGGGGCTTAATGTTAACCAGCGCGTGGCTGGTGTTTTTGCCATGAATTTCTAGGGTCGGACGATTAAGGCGCATCCAATCGTTGGGCAAGCCACTGATGGTCACAAAGAAAAGTCGTGTGGTGTCGGCGTGGTTGCCAATAGCAACCTCTACAGAGGAACTGCTGGCGGGCCAAACGCTAATTTCCATGTGGTCAACCGCAAGGCTAAAATCGGCGAGGTCACGCTCGATGCGCTGTGTTTCTTCGGCTGCCGTCATGGGGGCGGTTACAGTTTCATCCATCGGGTGATAAATGAGGCGCAAGTAGCCAATCTGAAATTCTTCGGTGTCTTTAAGCAAGTACGGCGCATTATTGGCTAGGCGCACGCCATCGGCATACGTGCCATTTTCGCTATCAAGGTCTGTCAGGCTCACCACCCCGTTTTGTTGGGTGATGCTAAGGTGATTGCGCGAAATGGTGTCTGTATCTAGCACAATGGTATTAGTGCTTGCTCGCCCAATGCTAACAGAAGGCTTGTCTAGGGTATAGCTTTCAACCTTGCCATCCGGGTAATAAACATCCAGCCGACCGTATCCCATGTAAACCGTACTCCTATAGCGTAAAACCACATTACCATTGTAACGGAAATTAAACGACTAGACCAATTAAAAACAGTCTTTCGTAGGTAAATCATCCTGATGGCGTGGTTTAGCCTAAAATAATTTGTGCCACGCGCCTTCCCATTTCTACGGCATAGTTTGTGCCTCTGTCCCAGGGGTAGACCTGTGACATGCTTGCCCAGATGACATTAGGGACGGGCGTTTGTAGGGGTGGGATGTTCTCTCTGTGGTTTACTTTTGGAATGGGTTGGGCATAGGGCGCACGCCACACCCACGATTTTTTAACCCAGCTTGCGTCAAAATTGGGGTTTACTTTCTTGAGGGCAGGCAAGAAACGCGCCACCAACGCCTCATCAGACATCGTAAAGTATTCGTGGTCGCTGGGTGCATAATCACCACAGTACACAATGTGATTGTTGCCGTAGTGTTCTTTGGGCAGGTAATTGGTGTGTTCTACCAACGCCAAAAATGGAAACTCATTTTGTGTTTTATCAGGCGTGGTGGCAGGTAAATTAAGCCAGTACGTGCCATCGGTCATCAGTTGCTCTTTTAGCGTGAGTACCACACACAGCCCGCCAATGCTTTCTAGCGATGCCACTTGATCACCATAGGCAGTTTCGGCTAGACGCGGGGTTATCTTTAGCATGGCTTGGGGCGATGTAGTGCTAATCACCCAGTCAAACACTTCGGTTTGCCCATTTGCCGTTAGGGTGGGCTTTAGGTCTTGAAGGTCGATGCGCTCGACACGGGCATTAAGATGAATGGTTGCGCCCTGTGATTGGACTGTTTTTGCCAGCAAGTCCATATATGCTTGAAAACCGCCCTCAAATGTTCCTAAGCGCAAGCTCCGTGAAACCACACGCGCCCACAGCCATGCCATAT
>Ga0163144_10003928_pt1 | contig 33756 bp, 30 predicted proteins | sample OliLak19BULKMAT1_FD_123175 | JGI IMG/M metagenome (GOLD analysis project Ga0163144, IMG submission 123175) | Freshwater microbial mat bacterial communities from Lake Vanda, McMurdo Dry Valleys, Antarctica - Oligotrophic Lake LV.19.BULKMAT1 | ecosystem: Environmental > Aquatic > Freshwater >... | reverse complement strand
GCTGATGCTTGTAGTAAAATCTTTGCCACTCTTCCTCATCTATACCTTTATTTCTTAGTGCTTCTATTCTTTCCATATGTCCCTCTTTGCTGTTGCCTAATTCTACACTGGGAAGGGAGTAGCTGGTGATTTTTGATAGCTGGTAATTAAACAATCTCCAGATAACGCACAAAACCCAAAAAGGTGGATTTTATGCGTTACCTAGTCAGACTTTGTAGACCAACTACTGACCATCCAACTTCCTCAGAAGTGTTAGAAGCTATAGCCAGCACTGAAATAGAGACCATTGTCTTGAATATTGCCGCCCCGATCGTCCAAGTTAATAATGGGTGGCGCATAATCTACCCGAATCGTTATATTGGGAACAGGATTCCATAGTACCCCCATGCCCACAGAAACAAGAAAATTCTGACTGGGTTGAGGGTTGGGATTGTTATCTGAATTCCAAATAGAACCAAGATTGACCGAAGGGATCAGTTGCAGGGTGGGAATCCCAGCAGCATTGCGTTGTATAGCGATGCGATCTTCAACGGCAAAGCGAAATCCATTATCACCAGAGCGAATATTTTGGCGATATCCTCTAATATTCTGCCCGCCACCCAACACGAATTGCTCAGAGGGTAGTAGGCTATCGGGAGTAAGTTGGATATCGAACTGGAAAATCAAAAGATGGTTGCCCTGGTCGATGCGCTGTACTCGCTGAAATTGCCCAAGCCAACTAACAAAGCGGCTATCGGGTAAAGGGGGCTGGTTGATGGTGGCACTCAAAAGACCTGTGCCAAGACTGAACTGGGAGCGGAAAGACCAAGCTCCTTGTTGATCTCGGCTCAAGTAGTCTTGGGTAAACTTAAAGATACTGGTGCGACTAACTCCGTTATCATCAGGACCAAAGCCGAAGGGAGTGGGGAGACGATCGAACAAAAAGGTCTGCCCGTCTCGATAACTAAAACCAAGAGTCAGAGCAAACTCTTCATTAGGTTTGCGGATCAAGGGTTGACGAAAACCAACATCATAAACTTGGGAATCTGCCGTGATATTAAACTGCTCAAAGGGCGACTGGGTAATTAAACTACGAGTCACAGCAGTGTGAAGCTGTAACGTACCATTCATGGGGTTGAGAGGTAAGCTATACCCTACATCAGCAATACTGAGTCCCCCTGAACGAGAGCGAGTATAGAAAAGGGTGAGGTAATCTCCTAAGCTAGACAGGTTGCGAAAATTGAGTGATAGAGATGCCTGTTCAGACCCGACACTGGGAGGAGAAAAGTTATCAAAGCTAATGCTACCAGTAAATATTCTCGATTCAATCACACCCACATCTAGGCGGCTCTCACCAAAACGATCAGCTCCTGTTGGCTTCAAACTCGCTTCAACATTATCGAATAGAGGGTCATCGTGCAATAGACGTAACTGATCTTCTAGCTTGTTAATATTGAGGGGAATGCCAGCACCAAGTTGAATGCGTTGACAAATATAATCCCGACTAATCCGAAGTGAAGGGTTTTCCTGTCCGGGTTGAATTGCTTGTACTCCAACTTCGGCTAAACGACCTTCATAAATCTGAATGATATAGACACCGTTCTCATTTTTCGGCTCATTGATAGCCTGTGAGTTAATATAACCACCATTTACATAGCGATCGGTTATGGCTTCAGCAACTTTTTTGACAACATCGTCAGGGTTAGGTTTACTACCATCCAGACTCATTTCTTTCAGAACAACAGCTATCAGCTTGTCGAAGTCTTCCTTTGAATAAATAGTACTACCATAAATCTGAATATTTGGATTGGGAATAGGGATGCCTTTTTCATCCACTCTAATGACATACACACCTTCTTCATTTTTTAGGTCAAACCTAGCTCGTGAGGTGAGGCGATTATTGAGGCGATTATCTTTTACGTAGCGAGTGGTTATGGCAGCAGCAACCTCTGTGACAACATCGTCAGGGTTGAGTTCAATATTATTTGTCTGGTTCATTTTTTCCAGAACACCCGCTATCAGCTTTCTAAAGTCTTCCTCTGAATAAATGGTACTACCATCAATCTCAATATCGATGGTAATCCCATTGACCTGAGTGTCTGAAATACGGATGGATTCTGATGCCGATGAGCGATCGGATTGGAAGTTGGGACATGGCTCTGGCGAAAGTGTTTCTGAGAGCGCTCGCAACGGCGCAATCAAGCCATGAACAAAACTAAGACTTAGGCATAGAGTAAATATATCGAATTTGCCATGCTGAGGCATACAACCTTACCATCTCTTACGTATATTTACAGGTGCCGCCGCAATACCCGTTAATTATGTTACGAAGCCATGAATTTTGTCAATCATTATTTGCCCCTTGATTTATATGACAGCATAGGATTTAATAACAGCAAAAGAGATTATCAGAATTACGTTAATTAAGACTGATTTAGACACGGTTCCACGAAACTAGGTATCTCTTATAGCACAACTGTTCTTATTAACCAATGTCTATCCCAAATCGCGCACTTCCCTGGATACTTGCTGCATTACCCTTGGCTTGGTTATCCACCCCTAGCCTGTCCTCTGCTCAAATTACCCCCGCCAATGATGGCACGAGAACAATTGTTACACCTCAAGGCAACCAACTCAACATCACGGGTGGAACGCTCTCTGGTGACCAAGCCAATCTTTTCCATAGCTTTCAGCAGTTTGGTTTGAATGCCGATCAGATTGCTAACTTCCTTTCTAACCCTAGTACACGCAACATCTTAGGGCGAGTTGTCGGGGGAGATCCGTCGGTGATTAATGGGTTGCTTCAGGTTACGGGTGGCAATTCCAATCTATTTCTAATTAACCCTGCGGGGGTAATTTTTGGCCCTAATGCTCGTTTGAATCTAACGGGAGATTTCACAGCAACAACCGCTACAAGTATTGGCTTTGGCAATAACCAGTGGTTTAGTAGCTTCGCAGCAAATGACTATACAACATTAAATGGAAACCCAGCAGCGTTTCGGTTTGATACCCTTCAGCCTGGGGTGATTTTGAATGCAGGAAATTTGACTACACTCCAAGGTCAGTCTTTATCGCTGATGGGTGGCACAGTAATTAACACAGGTACTCTTCAAGCACCTGCTGGAAACATCACGGTCATGTCAGTCCCTGGAACCAGCATGGTGCGGATTAGCCAACCAGGACGAGTCATTAGCTTAGAGGTTAACATTCCCAGAGATAGTCAGGGTGATCTATCGCCTATTACACCCAAAGACTTGCCCCAGCTACTGACGAGGGGCTTCATTACCCCAGATATGGGTCTTACCCAGAATAGCCAGGGACAACCTCAGTTGATGCTTTCTGGGGTCGCAATTCCCGTTGAATCAGGTGTAACGGTCGTCAGTGGACAAGTATTCGTTGCCAATACCCTTCCCTCTGCATCCCTGAATACTACTGCACCTCAAATTAATCTGCTAGGCAATAAAGTAAGCTTGGTTGGAGCATCTGTCGATGCATCTGGTGTGGCTGGTGGCGGCACTGTTTTGGTGGGCGGCGACTACCAAGGTAAAGGCGTAGTACCCACTGCTGAACGCACTTTTGTCAGTCAAGATTCAACCATCAAAGCCGATGCTCTTGTAAGTGGTAATGGCGGGAAAATCATAGTCTGGGCTAACGATACTACACAGTTCTATGGCAATCTGAGTGCTCGTGGCGGTGCCACTAGAGGTAATGGAGGATTTGCTGAAGTATCAGGAAAGAAACTAACCTTCACAGGTTTAGCTGATTTACGGGCTGTAAACGGTAACTACGGTAGTCTTCTCATAGATCCTACAGACATTTGGATCTCTAACGGCACAGATCTTTCACCTGATATATCTCAGGCAGCGATTGAAACTATGGCTGCAATGGGAGACGTTACTATATCTGCAAGTAACAGCATTACCATTGGAAATCTTGATGCTAGAACTGGTGCTCCAAGTGGTGGACTTGATCTGACAGGCTCTGGAAGTAGCTCAGTTACCTTCAATGTGACGAATGGCTACTTTGAAATGAAGAATCCATCCCATGTTATTTTTGCAAACCGCCAAGACTTCACGATTAATACAAGTAAATATATTACAACAGGGATCATAGGGGTTAACGGGCCAAATGATACAAATGCAGGTAAAATTACACTTAAAAGTAGTACTGGAGATATCACTGTAAACAGCCTATTTGCCCGTTCCCAAATGACCTCAAATCCACTAACTGGATTTGGAAACGGGGCAGGGGGAAACATTACAATTTCTGCTCCCAATGGTACTTTTAGAACTACAGGTAGTTTGCCGGATACTTTCAATCAGCCAGTTGCTATTAGATCCTTAGGTCAAGCAGGGGCTGGGCCAATCACTATTACAGCAAGAAAAATTGATATGTCTACAGGGCAAATAAGTTCACTTACCTTTGACCCGCCGGGTAGTAACTCGCAGAGAAGTGAACCAATTACTTTGTCGGCTGACGAGATTATTACTCAAGGTATTAATTCAGATTTGGTGACTATCAACAGTCCAAAGGTGACTATTAACTCAGGTTTCTTAGTGAATGATGCAACGATCGACCCCAAGATATATAGCATTAATGCTCGTGATCAGACTGTAACCATTCAAAATACCCGAACTCCAGGTTCTCCAACCAATATCACTTTGCCTGCTGGCAGCACTTTGAAGGCTAACTTAGTGCTTGAGAACAATACTGAGTTTTCTGCGGGGGTTATACTAGATGGCACTGTAAAGTCATCTGTCCCTGGTTCGTCATCTCTCACAATCAATGGCGATAGCACCTTGACGGGGAGCATTGGCAATGGTGGTGATCTTTCATCTATTTCTATTACTGGAAAATCTACTCTGAGTGGCTCGGTCGTGAACACTACGGGGAGCCAATCTTATACAGGCGCATTAACACTTAGTAATAACCTGACAATGAAAGGGAGTGATGTGACATTTGGCAGTACAATTAACTCAGATGGTACGCCACGTACTTTAGATTTCAATCTAACAGGTTCTGCCAATTTTAATGGAGCAATTGGTAATACCAGTCCCCTATCAAGTTTAACAACTCCCACCGGAGTTCCGACCCAGCTTAAAGGTGGGACAATCACAACAGTTGGTAACCAGAATTTCAATGGTCCGATCGTTCTTGAAAATGATACTAGTTTAACAGGCAATAATATTACCTTTGGTTCCACAATCAATTCTGATACAGTTGCTGCCAGATCTCTTGCAATTAATACAACCGGCTCTGGAACTACCACCTTTAATGGCATTATCGGTGGCACAACCCCTCTCCTCAGCTTAGGAACTAACAACCCTGCTAGCATTTTCATGAATGGTGGGGTCAATGTTCTCGATAGTTTGAGGATTGCATCACCTATTACTCTAACTGGTAACACAACCCTCAGTAGTACAAATGGTGGGATTACTTTGTCCTCTCCAGTAACCAGTCAGACGGGTACATCTGCGAACTTGACGGTAAACAGCCCAACAGGTAGCATCACTACTGGCAATATCTCTACAGCATCAACCATAGGTGGCGGGGGCAACATCACCCTTCTGGCTCCTGTGGGGGCGGTCACAACAGGCAACCTAGATTCCTCTGGGGTATCTAGTGGGGGCAATATTTTTGTCCAAGCATTAGACAGCATCACAGCCCTTGAGATTAATTCCAGTGCCACAGTAGGGAACGGGGGAAATGTTACCCTTGACCCCAATAATGATGTTCAAACCACTTTCATCAATGCCCAAGGAGGCACGGCAGGGACAGGAGGAACCGTCGATGTCACATCTGTTTTCGGGTTTTTTAGAGTCACAGGCTTATTTACTGATCAGAATGGATTGGGGGCTAGTATTTCCACGGCTGGCGGTTTAGGCGGCGGCTCTATCACTATCAGACATAACGGGGGCGATCTGCGAACTACCTTTGATGTGTGGCGAGGGTTAACTAATGGAACAGCCGGAGTTCTAACAACTGGCCCTAATAATACTATTGCTCCATCCCGCTCGTTCCCTGGCTCTCATTATGAGGGAGCGATTAGCATCATTACCGCCGATCGTCTTAGTCAAGAACTATCTGGGCTTACGTCTCAAGGCAAGGAACCCGAAGCTCTAGCCTTTAATGAACAGGAACCGTTTTTGGTTGACGAATATTTCACCCGACAGTATGACAAATATTTTGAGAATAGCCCCCTGACACCGATCAAATCCCTAGATGAGATTCAACGGATGCTGCGTCGCATAGAAAATGAGACTGGAGCTAAACCAGCTATCATCTATGCTTTTTTTGCTCCTGCTACTTCTCAAGCTGCTCAAAGACAGACTCCTTCATCCGCACCCAAAGGAGATCTTTCCTGGCAGTTCTCTCAGGGTGTTGGGTTTACAAACACAACTACATCAGTTAATTCCAATTCAGAACCAACTTCTAGCGTTGACAACAGAAGGATTCAAATTGGCTGCTCGGCACCAAATCTACCAGAAGCTTGCCAACTAAATCTGGTTTTAGTAACTGCTGATGATAGGCCTATTCGTATTCCGGTAACGAAAGCGAATCAGCAACAGGTAGTAGAAACAGCCAAAAACCTTTCTGGCGAGACCCAGCAACTATCTAGTAAAGGGCAATACAAGCAATACTCAGAGAAATTTTATACATGGCTTATAAAACCTTTAGAGCGGACGTTGAGAGGTAAAGGAATTAATAATTTGGTCTTTGTCCTAGATGAAGGTATCAGAACTATCCCGATCGCAGCCCTACGCTCAGAAAACGGCCAATTCCTGATAGAAGATGGGAAAAATGGAGAGCCAGGATATAGCGTTGGCTTAATGCCCAGCGTGAGTTTGACAGACACTCGCTATGCCGATATTAGGAACTCAGGTATAAAGGCTGGTGGAACCTCAAATTTTAATTTTCCTATATTTAAGGACAGGCCTCCTCTTGTGTCTCTAGATATAGTACCGAAGGAGGTAAAAGATATTTTGGCCATATGGCGAGAAAAGGAAGTGAATGAAAAGGAGCTGGTTGATAAAAATTTCACACTGGATGGATTAAAGCAAGCAAGAAGGGAAGGCTTTGGCATATTATACCTATCCACCCATGCAGTATTTTCTGACAAGCAAAATTCTTTTATTGCCTTACATGCCTCTAAACTATACCTGCAAAATATACAAGAGTTAAGGTTAAAAAACCCTATAACTGAACTTTTAGTCTTAAGTGCTTGCCAAACAGCTATTGGAAAGCCAGAAGTTGAATTAGGATTTAGTGGACTTGCTTACCAATCAGGTGCGAAATCAGTAATGGGAAGCTTGTGGGTTGTAGAGTCCGAAGCAACAGGATCTCTTATGAAATCATTTTTCCAGGCTCTTCGTGAGCGCCCCCTTATTAAGGCAGAAGCACTTAGGCAGGCACAGTTGTTGATGCTAACAAACAAAGTGAATTTGCAGTCAGACCTAAAAGTTTTACCTGATACATCTAATCCCTTCTATTGGGCTGGATTCACGATTGTGGGAAATCCTTGGTAGTGATTATGTCATCTGTCAAGTAGAATGCTTTAGGATCAAAAATTCTAGCGTTATATTTGATCCTGATTTACTAGATTGTTATGTGCAAAGAATACAAATACAGTACTTTGCAAGTCGATTAGGTACATCGGATTTTGCTACTGAAGATGAGGGATTCCATATTTTGTACGGTACCGATCTCAAAGTGCTGTATTTGGTAAATGAAAGTTGAGTTTGTTTAAATCGACCATCAGGACAGTCTCCAATTGCACGTTATCAATCTGATGAAGGAGCAGTACCTGTGAAAATTTCACGAATAACATTCGTTCGCGATTATTTCCTTACGATACTCTTCAATTTCACGTTGCAAATCTGGTGAAAGACCATTAGCTGTAAAAATTTCACGAAGGAAATCTGTCCATAATTCATTGTTAGCAAAGACTAGACTCCGCTCTTGAAAGGCTTGGTCAGGCTGCTGCTTTTTTATATTATTCAATTGCTCATCTATGCTGCGACGTTCACTTTTATCAATTACATCAAATCGGATCTCAGATTCTTCAACACTAGATCCAGCTTTATAAGAAAACTTCAGAATATATCTATGTCCAGGTTTTAGTCCCTGCTCAGGATCAGGCTTCTGATTATTCTGAGTTCCATATCGTACCCATTTTTGCAGTTGCTCTTGATCAGTGATAGCATGATCCCAAGGAAGTAGGTCTTCTGTATTATCTACACGAGAAACTTTTACTCTAGTAACCTCTGAGTCACCCCAAATTATAATTGGATGAGTATCCCAAACTTCAAGATCATTTAACTTATTCTCTGCTGGTGAGATGATGCAAAAGCCGCCTTTAGGTGGCTTTTTTAAACGCCTTGATGACCAAAGTTCTTTTAATCGGCCAATTGGCGACTTATTCTCCTTTGTAACAGCAGTAGCTATGGTTAATAGATCAGAAGTTGAACTGATAGCTGAAAGGGGCAAAGCCAGACCTAAGATGCTGGTTAGCGCAACAAGGAAATATCTGCCAAAAATCTTAGCCATAGGACTTTCTCCAAATTACAGGTAGAACATAACACAGAAACAGCGTGGAAGGTAGAAACCAAGGGAGCGCGAGAGGCGTGGCGACATATACCTGCAAACCAATAGCTCCATACATCAATACACCTGCCACAGAGAGTCCTGTCAATCTCACTGGAAACTCTCGAGAAGACTTAAGCAATCTTAATGCTATTACCTTCCCTAATGGAATAACAATCAAAATCAGCACCCAGGCATCATGCAACATTAAAGGAACACGACGAATTGAGAACTGGTAAGCCATATAAGCCTGGTACTCACCTCCCGTAAACACTGATCTACAGTTTGATGCTTGGTCAATTCTCCTTCTTGCAGAACACCAATAATCGGTGGCTAGTGGATTGGTATAAGTATCAGAATCCGCATCGTTCTGATCATATCCCCCTGATGCGATGAGCAAAACCTGGTTTTCAGAATGTTTCTGTAGCCCTTGTTTCTTCAAGAACTCAGAAGCTGAAATCCTTTGATAGGCAAAGTCATCTGGTGGAATAGAGAGGTCAAGAATGGGACGGAAACCAAAATTATGCCACCACTGGTGCTTGAACAGTTTCCACTGACTAGACTGAGTTGGATGAGATTCTAGAAAGTTGGTCAAGTTATTCTGGAAGTCTAACTCATTTTTGATAGAAGATTGGCGTAGTTTTTTGACTTCAGGGTTTTGTTGTAAAGTCTTAGAAATTGTTAGTAAATAAGCAAAGGGGCAAAAGGACTTATTAGACTTACTACAGCTTATATCTGTAGGTAGGCTAATCATTCCCAAAAACGATAGACTATCCCCTTCAAGCCTTAAGTTAGGTAAAATCTTAGGGAAAACTGTTGTTTGGGATGATGCATCTACTAGGAAAATAAACCAAGTATCCTGATTGAACGTCCTGGGCTTAAAAGAATTATATAAGTCTTCTTGGTGTGGCTCTTCACTATCTAATTGGTAGTAAATCCCCACTGCCGTAAAACCTAGATTAGAGGATTGCCTAACGAGTTTACCTAGATATCGTCGATCGATCGGCTTACTTTGAAGGTTTTTAAGCTCTGGATTTTGCTTAGCTTCATTGAGCGATTCCGGGTCGATAGAAACTAAAATAACAGGTGAAAATCCTATCCCCTGTGCTTCACGATAGGATGTGTTACGAACATCAAAGGTGCCTTCATTCTCTCTAGGAGATGTTACGGGAACCTGATGAGTGTAGTCACGATAAACTGCTTGAGTCCAACCACGAATATCTAACGCTAAATCTTGATACGGCACCAAAAAACTGAGCAGAAGAGCCGCACTACTGGTGATCATCTGAAAATTAGTGAGCTGGTAGTCCTTACAGAATTTTTTCCATGCAGATTTTTCAATGTAAAATGAATTAACTTCAGAAGATGGATAGCGAAATAAAGAAGGGAGCAGATAAGCAGATGGGAAAGTGTATTGTTCCTTAACCAGATACTTATAGCCCGCCAAAACAGCTTGATGAATATTTTCATGCTTTGCTAGGCTCTCGTAAAGCTTCTCACTAAAGGCGTGGGTAATCCGATCATTCACTAGCTCTCGCATAATCAGAACTTGATCTAATCCCAGATGAATTAAGGATTTAGCAATGTGTAATCCCTTGCAAGAAGCGAATATTGCAAGTTGCAATCCATTTTCTATAGCCTTCTCAAAAACAGAATCATTGAGCAGTAATGAAACACCTTCTGACAAGATCAGCTTTCCAACTTCATGGTCTGTTTCATCACTATGACCTCCATAAATCAACACATCCCATCCGCGTATATCCTCGATCGCCTTAACAACACGTCCCTTAAACGTAGAATCAGCCTCATTCTCTTGAGGCTCTACATAGACAATTTGAGCCAACTTCTTTTTTCCTAAAATGCTAGAAATAATTTTCTTATCTTCTGACAGTTTGAGGTCTTGAGCCTTAGTTAGAATAACCAATATCCGGGGTTGGGTTCGTTTTTTGCGAATGTTTTGAGCTGTGACAGACATAGATCTGGCTTGGACATTCAGTGGAGCGCGCGAGATGCTAATACTTGTCTGGCTTGACTTCTGAGAATTAGTACTTGAGCCATCAGGATTCTTGATCGCTGTGTATGCCTCAGTAATCTCCCAGCATTCCCAGGGTAGCCGCTCAAGCTCACTCGAATCACAACTAATGATAATCTCGATATGTGGCTGACGCTTATTTTGCTTACCATCTCGTGAAACTGCTTGGGCAAGTCTATTAGCTTCATTCCGTATAATATCGCGCATCTCGCGAAGGGCACCTTTCCCAAGCCAGTTATTAAAACTCTTGATTAAATTGTTATCAGCCACCTGTAGCTTGGTTTGCCAATCTTCTGAGGGAAGATGACCGCTATGAGCCACCTCTTTTTCAGATCTAGCAGCTCGGCCATATTTTTGGTCAGCAATCCTATGTTCATAGAGTTCTTGCCAAATCCGGTAAGCCCTAATCACCTCGTCCTGCGGGTAATCATAGCTAACTATTAGTTCATTTCCTTGAATGCCCCATTGCGACAGAACAAAGGTACAGCCTGCGCCACTACTCCCACTAACACTTAGGCGAAAAACTGATGAGTAAGTCATACTCCATCACCCTCCTGAGTAGTGCCTAGCGCTAAGTAAGGAGGTTTATAAAAGAGCGGCTCTAGTTCAAGAGTCTCACCACCCAATGATAGGGAAATCAAGCAGCAATCATCCAAATCAATTCTAAATCTAAGAACATAGAAAGGCTCTGGATTAGTTATAGGTTCATCGTGTAATATCTCAGTCTCGGTTTTGACCTGAATTACTAAAGCCTTTGGTAGAATGCCAACACTCAAGTCTCTTAGAATCAACAAAAGCTTCCATCCATCTAGAACTTGTAAAGGAGCCGTGTTCTTCTCGGATTTGTTGAGACTCTCTAGTTCATGATCTAGAGACCAGAATCCCAGCAAAACTTCTAGCGAACGATTTGAGAATTCTAGTTTTCGGCAAGACCGCCATGCTTTTTCAGGAAGCACTAATTCACCCTGAGCAATGAGCGCTTGAATATACTCATCAAAATCTCCACCAGCAGGAGATCGAACAGACTCTGCTAATACAACTGGCTTCAGAGGTGAAAGCATTTCCCAAAGATCGTTAGCAGAGTTTTCCATCTGGGACATGCTCCACTGGGCAAGGTTGATAGCCTTTTGCTTAGCAGACTCGATCGCACTCACTAGAATACGATTCCCTACATTGCTTGAAAGCGGCACTGGCTTCAAGTGCTCCAGATATAATCCTAGTAATTCCGAAGAAGTTAAAACTAGCTCGTACTGTACCCAACTTAAAGCTGCCCACAGTGGCCGTCCAGTAGAAGCGATGCTAGGCAACTGTGCTTCTAACTGTTCTTTCGTACCCTTCAAAACGTTTAGGCGATTGGGGATGGATGGTATTGAAATTGCTACAGATGACGCACAGCAAAGATAGAGGAGCAAATCATCAAGCTCTACTTCTAGCCAATCTAAGGATAACTGATAGCACAAGTCATTTTCCTCAATCAGTGCTTCAGCCTGGCGATACTGAGCGAGTTGAGTGTAACTCAAGAAACCATGAATGACAACTTGTTCCTCGAACTCTTGCACTTCAACGATGACGTAGAAGTGAGGTATATACTCTGGAGTATCTACAATGGCTTTAGGGATGATTAAAAAGTCTTCTACTAGGTTTTCAGTCGTAATCAAGGAGACTTTAAAGCCGTTAACTTTTAGATTGCAAACAGTATTTATAATACTGTCCCGTACTATATGCTCATCTGTGAATATTTCAGGCTCAATCGATAGGCGTATATCTCTTGCGGGAAACCACTTTATACACCCACACAAAGCCAAAGCATTGATGTAAAGCTGCCACTGATAGGCTTGGTCAAAGATACTCCTAGTGCAGTTTAATGCTTGAGCGACATCATCAGTTTCTAATTCAACTGTCTCTGCATCCGAGTCATCTAGATCAAAGAGGCTATCCTCTAGTTCCTCTAATGATTCTTCATGAGTATCAAAATAGTGATTAATTTCAGGGGGCATGGCTGTTACCTATTCTCCAGATAGTGACAAACAAACTGACAAACTAAATAGTCAAACACTTTTGGGGGTTTCTTTCTGCGTAAGTTACATTGATGAGGCGGAAATTCATCACTAGGATATGTAGCTATTGAATCTTCCAAGAAGTCTTTAATCTTCAACTCAAATTTCTTCAGTTTTTCAAGACTATCGGAGTCAAGACTTCCAGATTTATGAAATATAGGTAAACTACTGATTTCACGTATGACTTCATACACGACTTCGGTTAAAAAACACTTTTTATAATTCCCTTTGTTACAAGGCTGTCCTTCTTGTTGTCGTCTTTGGGTACCTAAACCAAAAAATTTATGCAAAAAGCGAGTAATACTCGGCTGATCGCGGAGCCATATATTCGCTGATTCAAAAAGTCTCTCTTCTATAAAACCTGGAATCTCCTCCAAACTCAGGTTTTCACAATAGATTAACTGAAGCACTCGCATACACAAGTGGCTCTTTTCTCCTGTCGATTGACAGCTTAAGCGGCGGCTCAAAATACTCTGAATGGCTTGGCGAGTAGATCTTAAAAGTAGATTCCTTACATCAGGATCATCTTTGAGAGTGGGTGAACTTGAAGATGCAGGCTGAAGAGTGGATCTGGATTCTGAACCACTTTTGTCAGAATAACGACTGTGGGAAAATGAGTTGACAAATACATCATTATCCTTATACCTTACAAGATTTGATGTTTCCTTCAACTTTTCTAGCAGTAACCGCTTCAAATCAATTTTGTTTTGTTCATAACTTTTAAGTAGATCTTGTATATCTTTAGGCAAATGTCTTAGACAGTCTTGAGATTGCCTGATTAAATCAAGGATTCTATCCAGTTGTTCATCAGTAGGATCTGGCATTGTTTTAGAGGATTTACGAAGCCCTCTAACTACCCGGTCTTCCTGATATCGTCGTCGCTCTTCGTGGTAGACTGATAGAAAAGCATTATGAATGTCACATCGATACTCAACCTCATCTGGTGTCAACTGATAATACTCGAGAATTCTTATGAGCTGATTAGTTGTGATGTAACATAAATTTTTCCAATCACTGCTGAAATCCAGGACTCCTTCATCTTGCAAGTATTGCTTAATAATTGTATAGCTGCGTTGAGCTAAACAGCTCTGCTCAGGTTTAAAGTCCTTTAAAATTTTCGCTAGTAGCGACGAATCTACAACATTTCCTCTTCCATCCACTATACGCATTATCAAATCATCACTGGACGTATATTCAGAAAGCTGGTATTTCCTATGTTTTTCAAACAATCTCTTGCAAAGTTGTTTAGCTATATAAGAGATAGCATTTTGAAGACACCTGTGTGCCTGATTTAGATCTCGTGCTTGAACTTCGTCTGCCAAGTCTCCTAGATGAAGACATCTCATCAAGTGAATCTCAATCTCAACCTGCTTGATTGAGACTACAGCTTCCCCAAATTGCTGTTCAAGCCACTCTTTCGCAATCTGATCGGTTACAAGGTGATATTGACCTGCTGACCTTACAAGCTTGCTCCAAAAAATAGAATTGTCTAATTGATGATTTCTAGAGGACTTAGGATTCACGACTGCGCTACCTGAAAGTTCAGCTTACATTGAATGTATACGTTATGAGGTTCAAAAAATATGTAACATTTTGGGTTCGCTTAAAGTTCGTATTTGACTAGCCAAAGCAACCAAAGCACAGAATGTCTGCTCAAAGCCTTCTGCCAAGTTCTTTTAAGGAAGCCAGCACTGTCAGAACTTTCATCGTCCCAATTTTGTAAATTCATATTTTCTCTGGATATCTTATAAAGTCCTAAATTCTTATTCAGAAGAAATAAATCTGCTGACATGTCTACAATATGAGTAGCCAAACCCTAGATGGCTCTTCCAGTTTTCCCATGTTATTCAGCATACTTATAGGTACTAACAGAGTTAAGTAGTATGACCAAACTAAGGTCAGGGCTGTTATGGCATCCCATATCAGTTTATAAGTTCTCATCCGTCTCAAATCTAGTGCTTAGGATGACTGCTCATATTTTTGACTCATGAGCAACGTATAGAAAGAGTGTAATCACCGAAAAGGAGTGCAGCATGATTTCACAACTTGGCTCACGAAAATCGTACTTGGCTTAGACAGTGTAGCTCCCGACAATGCTATCCTGCAACCCACCATTGAAACAGGTGTTGCTCCCGACGGATTCTATTCACTAGCATCTATCTGATCAGGATTGGTGTTAACCGTTAGCTTATTACTGTTGAAAATCAGCTAGAAATCAGCGTATGGATTCTGAAATCAAATACTGAGTGCATCAAACTTCACAAACAAAGGAGTTACAGCGATGAGTCTCACATTTATACCAGAAACTATTGAATTGTTTCCTCAAACTGCGATCGGTGAGGTCGAGGAAGCGATTACATTGCACCAGCGGGGACGAGTCAGATTTATGGCTACCACCTGGTTTGCCCGGTTTTACCAATCTAATGCTCAAGAGGCATTGCCAGGTACATCCGTGAAGGTGATTGGCAGAGAAGGACTAACGCTGCTGGTTGTTCCAATTGATGAAGTAATGCCACCGGGAATGTCTTCGCTAGAACATCCTAAAACCAAACAGTTGGGTCTGCTGGGTTGGATGCAGCAAGTAGGTTCTTGGTGTGCTAATTGGTTATAATAGCGGAGATAAAATTGTCATGTATCATTCTCGTCAGCATGGCTGGCTATTTAGATTTGCCAGTAAAGTACTCAAATATTTTCTGCTAGGTCTGTTCGGGCTAGGAATTACCTATTTGCTGTTGGCAGTTTTAGGAGCATTGCCACTGCCTGAAATTCTGACAACCCTTTTGGGATGGTGGCTGGTTCGGATAGCAGGTATGGTTGCTTGTCTAATGGCAACGGCAGTAGTGGTTGAATCTATTCGGTAAGTCTTTTTATTGTTCAAAGCGATCGACTCGAATAAGGTTCCCATTCCAGGTTTCAATGGAGACGATCGACCTGGAGTTTATCGCCAACGACCTGCCCAAAATTCTGTCGTCTATAGTGAAGGCACCGATTGGATTCGGCAAATTGTGCTGTCTCTCTGAAATTCCTCGCCGTTAAAGTGATGAAACGGGTGAATATTCATGAAGGTAGCAACAGCACCACGAAGCTCATAGGTAAAGGGACGAGACTAGGTTTGGCAGTTAGCTATCACATGCTGCTAGAAAAGCACGGTAGATTGCTTAAGTGCAACTTCCGACTTGGAGAAAACGCAGGATTCTAGATTCAAATCTTCATAGCTTCCGTCAGGTGAAGCCTGGATGAGGATTGTTTTAAAGCCCCATTCGTGGTTTAACGACTCTTTTTATTTTTAGGAACAGGCGACCAGACAGTTGCCACAACACTAGTTTCTAGATGAGCACTTGCTGTAATTCTGCGAACACCTTTGCCTTCTGTGAAGTTTTAGTGAAGTCAACTTATTTTGTATTGACAGGCATAGAAGTTGCAAATTATATTGCGAACAAGGTTTTTAAGTAATTCTAACTAAGCACTTGTGCTGGTACATACATCTACTGGATGTATTTTTTATTCATAGGTTCACAGTCAGGCTGATTTTGCTCCAGGGTTTGCTTCCTATCTACCAACCGATATAAGTTATTAGCTTTTCAGATTCCTCTGAGATTGTTCCTGCGCCTGGTTCTACCGATCGCTATGCTCCCCAGCTTAAACCCAGCGTACATTTTGTCCGAACCGAACCCGACTACCTAGTTTTGCGAGATCGGGAAACGGTGCACTTAATGGAAATCAGCAATTCTGATGTGCCCTTTGTCAGTGCTTTGGGTAAACAGCCCCTAGAGCAGTTAGCAGCAGACTACCGCCAGACTCACTCCTATAAACCGGAGGGTTGGCAGGAGCTTTTAGGCATATTGGCTCAAAGTGAAATGCTCGTTGGCACAGAGCCTGTGAAGCCCCCGAAAGGCAAATTCCATATCTTGCAACTGCTGTCGTTCATTGTACCTCTGAAGAATCCAGATGCTTGGCTGGATCAGCAATTACCTAGGGTGAGCTTCATTTATACCCAGGCATTTGCTATGTTTTTGGTGCAGTTTTTGCTGTTGTCGATCGCCTTTGCTTTTTTCCAGCGTCAAGAACTGTTACAGACGGGAGCCAAACTTTGGGAAGAATACGACATCGCCTTGCTGTTGCCCTTTGTGGGCATGACGATCGGGATTATTACTTTGCATGAACTGGCCCATGCGTTTACCCTGAAGTATTTCGGGGGCAAAGTGCCAGAGATGGGGCTGCTGTTTATGTTCCTGTTGCCCACGGGGTACACCGATATCCGGGATTCGATGGCGCTGAAGCGAGGCCCGCGAACGCTGGTTGCGGCGGCAGGAATCTTTTGTCAGGTCTTTTTGTGGGCGATCGGGTGGTTGCTGTGGAACCTGTTTGCCCAGGATACTTTAGCCGCTAAGGGGGCGTATGTGCTGATGGTGGCTGCGATCGCAACAATCATCCTGAATCTGAATCCCCTTAACAAGTTTGATGGATATTACGTTTTGGAAGCGGCGACAGGCATGAATCATTTGCGGGAACGAGCGTTTGGCTGTTGGCGATCGTGGCTATCGAGAAAGCCGTCTTGGGAGAAGCCGCAAGACCAACGATTCCTGGCACTCTATGCGCCGTTGTGTTTGATCTACTTGGTGTGGGCAATGTCGCACTTCGTTCCGGCGTTATGGAAGCTGGTAACGTGGGATTCCCATGTAACGGCTGCAATCCTGGGTGGGATTGTCGCTTGGGCGATTTATTTCTACTGGCCAAGCGCCAAATCTCGTTATTGATGCTCTCGATCGGTGCCGATTGTCTTGTATTTACCCATCCTTCATCTACCTGTCATCCTATGCTGTCAAAATCTTCTTCTTGGTTCGCCAATGCTTTAGTTTCTGTCGCAACTGTAGCAACGGTTTTGGTTGCCACGGGTCGCAGCAATAAGGCTGCCTATGCGGTGCTATTTCAGTTGGGGAGTAGCTCTTATGACTATCTCTGTCAAATCAATCCAATTAGGGTAGATCCTGTGCCTACAGATCCGGGGACTGGAGGAAATGACGGGCCAGGTTTTGACGATGGTGGGGTTTCTGGTCATGTATTGGTACCTGAGCCTTCTGGGGTCGGGGGTCTGGTAATTCTGGCGGGGTTATGGGCAGGAGTAGCACTGGTGCAGCGATCGGCCCAGCGACGAAAAGCCAAATCTGCTCTGCCCCCTGAAAGACAAGAGGATGCCTGAATAGATGCGAATTGTCGCCCGAACCGCCCTCACCCCAACCCCTCTCCCAGAGCGGGAGAGGGGCTAAAACCAAGATCGGCTCCCCTTCTCCCACTGGGAGAAGGGGCTGGGGGATGAGGACTGATTTAAGTGGCACGTCACCCATTTACATTTCGCAGTCATCAAGCATAAATGCTTCTAGTTGTTCAAGTTTCTAGGTTTCAGCATTTTGAATTTATAGGCATTAGAACAGGGGAACTATTATGAATTGGTTGCAGCAGATTTGGGGTCGTCGTCAACGCACGAGAAATGTGAAGCAGGAAAGGCAGCAGCAGCAGGTGACTCGTCCTAGTTTTGCCTTGGGGCGGATGATTGCAGCGAGTGCCCCTGTGACCAATTTCCTACCTTCTAATTTTTGTTCCGTGCCCCTAGGAGGACACAGCCCAAGTGTACCTGGCTTTCCGATCGCACCCTTGCCCATCATCCCGATCGACCCAGGGTTTGCCCTATCTCAGCCAGTGGTCGATCGGTTTGAGCGATCACCAAGCAAGCAGCCCCTAATCGCGGTGATTGATACAGGGGTCAGTGCTGTAAATGCCTATTTGGATTACAGCAAGATTCAAGTGGGACAAGACTATGTAGGGGGGGATAATAACTCTCTGCTGGCACCAAGAGAGGGCAATGAACATGGCACGTTTGTGACAGGAATGATCCAGGCGATCAACCCCAACGCTGAGCTATTCATCAGCCGAGCGATCGGGTCGGGGCAATGGGCCTGGGCGTTGCGAGAATCGGTGGATGAAATTGGTCAGTCGGGACAGCCGAATGGGATAGTGAACCTGAGTCTGGATTTGACTCAAATTAACCTCAATGGCACCATCTCCACTCGCTATGAGTTAACGCCAGAGGAGCGATCGGCCCTGGAATATGCCCGACAGAATGGAGTGTTGATTGTGACGGCGGCGGGGAATGACGGTGGGGTGATGTCTGTGCTGGGGCAGACTTCTCAGGAGTTTGACAATATCATCACGATCGGGGCGGCGGATGGGGTGAACCGGGCTGACTATTCTAGCTATGGGTATGGGCTGGATGTGCTGGTTCCAGGTGGTACAGTGGACAATCCTGTGCTTTCCACAGCCGGACAAACCGCTGGAACGATGGCAGGAACTTCGATCGCAACGGCTAGGGCGACAGGGGCAATCTCTCAAGTTTGGGCTGTGAATCCAGCCCTGAGCTATCGCCAAGTGATTCAGATTCTGCGAGACTCGGCAACGAATATCAACACACCCGGATGGGATGCGGAAACGGGGACAGGGCTGTTGGATTTGGCAGCAGCGCTGGAGTTGGCCAAGTCTACTCAGCCTGAAGTTTATACTCCGACTCCGTTCAAGACCCCGACCACTTGGGGTGGAGAAGGAAAAGTCAACCCTCAAGAACGGGCGGCAAGTGTGTTCACAGATGCCATCAGTCGGGTTGGGGGTACAGCAATTGTTGGCAATCCAATCAATCAGGTGCATGTTTGGGGTCAAGGCAGTGTTCAAGATTTCATGGGTGGTGCTGAAAATCGTGGCATCTTGATGCAGTTGGATGGCACTGGTGCAGCCTATTGGTTGAGTGGTGATTTTTGGGAAACCTATTATGCAGCCCAAGGGCCTGCCGGATCGCTAGGCTATCCTATCTCCGATCGCTATGCCTTTAATGGAGGCTGGAAACAAGATTTCCAAGGGGGTTCCATTATCAAGGCTGCTAATGGCACTCCCTCGATTTTGCCATTGGGACAGATGAATACTCTGTTTGCAGAGGCAATCAATCGGGTAGGAGGGCTGTCCGTTGTAGGTACTGCCATCAATACAGTGCATATCTGGGGTCAAGGCAGTGTTCAAGACTTCACTGGAGGTGCAGAAGGTCGCGGTATTTTGATGCTAGTAGATGGGGGTAATACGGCTTACTGGGTGAGTGGGGATTTCTGGGAAACCTATTATGCGGCTCAGGGACCTGCTGGATCGCTAGGCTATCCTACCTCTGCTCGCTATCCCTTCAATGGGGGATGGAAACAGGACTTTAAAGGCAGTTCCATCATCAAAACAGCTCAGAACGTTATATCTACGTCACTCAATAGTGGATCAGGAACTGCCAATCAAAGCTACAGTCCTACGGCTCCAGTTCAGTCTTATTTTGGGACTAGTGTGGAACGGGCTTTCTTTAACGACAGCCGTGCCTCAATTTACAAGAGTCAGTATGGCACCTTCACCATGAATGGAGCCATCGAAGCCTACTACAGTCGCAACTATTTTGATAATCCCAATGGAAATAACGGGCTTTATGGCGTTTACTCAGGCTTAGGAGTTCCGACTTCCCAAATCCTGATGCAACCGGACATGAGTCAGGTGATGTATTTTGAGGGGGGAAGCTTGACTAATCGGAATGGCGTGGTCACCCCCTCCTATTCCCAGAGAAATGGCGATCGATTTGACCTGGTGGGACAAGGTGCCCCCTTTGGGCAGGAACTCCAATGGAAGAATGATTACTCTTGGTTTAATCCTGCCAGTGTAGGACAGCCCACAGGAACTGTTCGTCGGATTAATCAGGGTTGGATACAGGAGTTTACAGGCAGCCCTAGGGGAGATGGGAACAGTATTTTCTTGCTCAAGGATGGACAAGCTGTTCAGGGCGGTTTTGAAAAATACACGAATAATTCTGGACAACTTATAGAACGTCCTCAAGGAGGGCCCTATCGGGTTCAGGGTGGCACCTTAGCGGCTTACTATTCTGTGGGCGGTTATGCCCGCCAAAGTGGAGGGTTGGGCTTCCCCACTATGTCGGCAGAACGATCGGACTACAACACTTATAAATCCTATCAAGCCTTCGAGAATGGATTCATTGCTCAAACCTATGATGGGCGCACGGTCATTCAAGGCTGGTCAGGACAGCCCATTCAACCCGACGATCCTCGGAGGTTGCAGGCGGCTCAGATCATTCAGCAAACATTCCAGAATGAGAAAGCCTTAAATAGTCCGATCGGCAATCTAGTAGGGGATGTGTTGCCCTTTGGCAATAATGGCTGGATTCAATATGTGACGGGTGCCCAAGATCCTAGCCGTCCAGAGACGAGTCGGGGTGCCATTATCTACCAGAATGGCAGTGTTCAGGGGGTTGCGGTTTATGACAATATTTTGGATCTCTACGATCAGCGGGGTGTTGGCACTCTAGGCTATCCGATGTCGCGACCAGTGCCTGCTACGCCCACTCCCAACACCTGGTACTATCCCTTCACCAGTGGCTATGCGGCTCAGATCACGGGCTGGGGTCAGCCTACTACCCTCATTTCTCCCAATGCAAATGGGTTTATTGGCACTCCTGGAGCCTGGGCAGGCAACACGGGGAATGGGGCACCTTTGATGCAACGGGAGGCTCTGATCAACAAGCATCGAGAGCAGGGAATTGCGGCGCTTGGTGCGCCTGTGGGGGCTGTAGAAGCGATGCCAGGGGGGTATGCCCAACACTTCAACCTATCGAGTGGGGTGGGAGGGGTGCTGTTTGCTGGCGCAAATGCCAACACAGCTTATTTTATCTTGGATGGCATTTGGAAAGGCTATCAGATTGAAGGTGGCAGTGGAGGTGGGTTAGGGTTGCCGCGTTCAGATGAGCAACGGCAAGGCAATAGTGCTTCTGTGCAGTTTGACAATGGCAGGATTGAGTGGTCGGATGCCACTCGTAAGGTGCGGGTGATTTATAACGATGGACGAATCAAGGAATATTCGGTTGACCCCTTCCAAGATCCGGTGGGACAGAATGAATGGACAGCCACAGTCTATCGCTGGAATCCGGCTCAAGGGAGTGAACCGCCTACTAATTTCTATAAGAACCAGAGCAACCGGGTTGGAGTGGTGAGTCTGGGGTCTAACCAGCAGAGTAACGGTGAGAGTGGGATTAATGCGAACTGGGGCGCGGGTTCCCCCAATGGAGATTCCCGGTTGCCTACTGATAACTTTGCTGTGCGGGCTTACACCAATGCCTATTTAGAAGCAGGCAAGACCTACAAGGCGTTGATTCGAGCCGATGATGGTTACCAACTGTTTGCTAAGAATCAAGCAACGGGTGAGTTTTCTTACTTTACTCCCCAAAACCAGTGGCAAACCAATGCCTATGGTTCCCATGTACCCGTAACTTTCACGGTTCCTAGCAGTGGGATGTATGACCTGCATTTCCAACTCTATGAGGGGGGTGGAAATTCCTATGTGGATTTGACCTGGGGAGAGATGATTCGGGGTTACATGGTGAGTGGGGCTGTTCTTGCAGCCTACCGAAACCGCCCTGACCTGGGTTTGCCGACTAGCGATCCGATCGACCAGGGTAATAACACGCTCAAGCAAACCTTCCAAAACGGCTACATTTTCTGGAATGGCACGACTGCCAAGGTCTACATCGATAAAAATAGTCAACCTGTTAATCCGCCACCCACTCAAACTGGTCGTGCCAATGTATCCCTTAACTTTAGGGGGGATTCCAACACGTCTGCTCCGATTGTTACAACGTTACCTACTGGTAGCCAGTTCAAGGTTCTTAGCTCCGTTAGCGGTGGCTCTTACAGCACTGGTAGTGGAACCCGGAGTGACTGGTATAAAATCGAATACAACGGGCTGACTGGCTATGTAGCGGCGGCCTATGTGGATATTGTAAGCAGTAACAGTTCTACTCCACCCCCTCTACTCCCGCTCCCATTGTTCAACCTGCGCTCCATTCTAATCTGACAACACAGAATCCTCTCACAGGATTTCAGCATCCTCTATTAGGGGCGGGAAGCGTGACGCAAGGTCCGGGTGGGTCAACTTCTCATACAGGTCGAGCGCAGTACGCGATCGATTATGGTGTACCCATCGGGACTCCTGTTTACGCTATGAGATCGGGCAAGGTAGTTGGATTTCGACATAAGTATCCTGATACAGGTGGTGACTCAAGTAAAGCCAATGAATTCAACTATGTCCTGATTGAGCACGATAATGGCTATCGCTCCGCCTATATGCATCTCAAGCAGGAATTTAATAATCAGGTTGGGCTGAAGGTTGGTAATACTGTTAACGCAGGACAACTAATTGGTTATAGCGGCAATTCTGGTTGGAGTACTGGTCCTCACGTGCATGTAGAAGTTCATAAACCCAACAATGGCACTTTTGGTCAAACGGTTCCGTTTGTAATTGAATCTAGCAGTTTTGTGAGCGATGCGGGTCTTAAATTTATCGCTGATCATGAGGGCTTACGGTTGAATCTATACAACGATCCAGCAGGACATGCCACAATTGGCATTGGACACTTGGTGCATTTAGGACCGATAAATGGTAGCGAGCCATCAGATTTTAAGGATGGAATCACCGAACAACAGGCGTATGATCTGCTCAAGTCAGATGTTGCTTCTGCTATTAAAGCTGTGAAGGATTTGATCACAGTACCCTTGAATCAACAACAGTTCGATGCGCTTGTGAGTTTTACATTTAATCTGGGTCGAGGTAGCCTAAAAAGCTCTGACTTACGCACCAGATTGAATCGAGGTGAGTATAGTGCAGTTCCTTATGAATTGAGCCGATGGGTTAATGGAGGTGGTAAAAAATTGCCAGGGCTGGTAAAACGACGCAGTGATGAAGGACAACTTTTCCAAAATGGTGTGTATGGATAAGGTTTCATAAAGCTTCATTAGTTCACGTTTATTTAACTCGTCCCTTTGCATTAGTAGCATCCATTCTTTGCCATTTACATTCCTAATCTCATGAATGATAGCAAAAAGCTGTAAAGCCAGGGAGCTTTTTCTTTCAGACATTAGTTTAATAGTAGCGAAACCTCTAATTCCCTTACTCCTTCATCGCCCTTTGTTTCACCAATCCCCTTGACGTGGGAGAAATGGAGCCAGCCCTATTGGATATGTAGAGACGTTTGTCGGCAAAGAGACACGAATACAGTTTGCCTCTCCGCTGAAATGGCGCAACAGCTTCGATGGGAGATGCCTGCTCAGGAACAGACCTCCAAGGGTCAGAAATTATAGCAAGGCGTAAGTTGCCAGGGTCGATCGGGCTTCTTGTGTAGTGAGGGTGCGATCGGCTTTTTGGGAGGTGCGATCGGGGTTCTTAGTTGAGGAAGTGTGGGGTGATTGTTGGTTGGTGGAGGGAAGATCAGCTTATGATAGATATAAATCACCCTATTGTGTATGAACACCAAATTGGTAGAGTCCTTAGCCCTAGCGATTCAGGCACTTTCAGACCAAGAGCGATCGCTCCTAGAACAAAAGCTATTTTTTGATCTCTCAGAACCTTCTACTTATAGCCTGATGCAGCTTGCCGAATTTGGAGAAACATTTAGTTTTCTCCAAGATGAACCCGATCTCTACACTACAGACGATGGAGAAGCGATCACATGACCCTATCCAAAGGTGATGTTGTTCTCGTCCCCTTTCCTTTCACAGATCTCAGCCAGACCAAATTAAGACCTGCGATCGTTCTTTGGGTAGATTTGAACGGAAACGACGTTGCTCTTTGCTTCATCTCTTCCCAGAATTTAGACTCTCTTCAGCTTGGAGAAATTCTGCTTGATCCGTCAGAACCAGAATTTGCAGCAACCCAACTTAAGCACGCATCGAAAATTAGAGTTACTCGGATTGTGACTCTAGAACGTCGCTTAATTACCAGGCTTTTGGGACACTTAGAAGTTCATTATCTTCAGCAACTCAACACACAGATGATCCAGGTCTTTCAGCTATCCTGATATGATCGCTCTCCCACTAACCTCAACCCTGATTGCCCTTACTCTACAAACCCAGCATTGAGGTGCGATCGGGTAGGGAATGTTGGAAGTGCGATCGGCTTTTTGGTGAGATACGATCGGGCTTCTTCTAATAAAAAAGTCCGATCGCTTACACTGTGATTAGTTACAGCATCAACACCATGACGCAACCCAATGATTTGTCCCAGAGAGTCGATCGCACTGAAGGTCAGATTGTCGATCTTCAGATGACTGCTAATCTAATTTTGCAGGCGATCGACAAAAACTCAACCGACATTGCAGTCTTAATCGAAGTTAGCCGCCGCAACAGTGAAGGAATCTCAGCACTGCTTGAAGTGAGCCGCCGTCACAGTGAAGCAATTTCATACAATAGGGCATCAATTTCAACATTGGAGGAAGCCATTCAGGATATTCGCAATTCAAATGCCTCGATCAATGCCTCGATCGAGCGGATGGATCGCTTGTTTGACTATTTAATTCATCGCGATCAGGGGCGATCGGAAGAATAGTTGCCCACCTTCTACCAATCTCAAAGCCGATCGCCCTCTTTGCAAACCCAGCATTGAGGGCGATCACGTTTTGGGAGAGGTACGATCGTTCTATCAGTTGTAATCGAGCTTCTTGTTGAGGTGCGATCGGATTTTTGTGTAGTAGGGGTGCGATCGTCTTACCAGTTGCGATCGGGGTTCTTTGTGTAGTTGAGAGTACGATCGTTCTAGTATTGGCGATCGGGTTTTTTTGTTAAGAGTGCGATCGGATTTTTTGTGTAGTAGGAGTGCGATCGTTCTGGTATTGGCGATCGGACTTCTTTGGTGAGGTGCGATCGTATTTTTGTGTGGTGGGGGTGCGATCGTTTTGTTAGTTGCGATCGTTCTTCGTCTGTTGGAGTGCGATCAATTTTTCTATTCACATATAAAGGGTCATGATAAGGTAACAGTAAAGGAGATCTCGATTTGTCCTGTTACATAAACTTGTGGAATTTGCGTTATGATTTCTACACTCAGTAACATCTCTCTATCTATCATGTGAACGATCGTGACTTTATTGCAAACCAGGCAACACAGATTTTAGCAATTCTTAGCAGTATCTCCTTTGAAGATTGCCATGAATTAACCCGTAATTTTGCAGAAGTTACCCCCCGTCCTGGTATCTATGCATTTCGGCACCGTCACATCAAAATTCTTTATGTTGGCAAATCAAAAAATATCCGACAGCGTTTACGAGGTGGATATAAGGCTTTAGGATGGGCGTTCATTGATCGTCTAAATCCCGATGATGTGCGAATTGCAGCGGTAACGTTAGAGTGGAAAACATGGCAGTCTTGCTTAGACATTGAGGCTCGAATACTCCAAACTGCTCAACCATGTTATGACGTGCAGATAAGGCAAGAAGAATAACTCCTATGCAACAGTTAACCGATCAACATCTATCTGCTGCCATTGCTCAGATTCTCCTAAACGATATCCCACCCCAGATAAAGGTGGCACTCATTGCCTACGCTACAGAACTTGAATATCCCGTGGAAGCGGTGATCGAAATGGCGATCGCTAGCTTCCTTGATGAGGATGCCTTAAGTTTTCTAGATTGTAAACCAATGACAGCCCGTGGAAACCTTAAAATGCTGGATAAGGAAGGTTGAAAACCTCTAATTGGTTGATCATTCCTTTGAATCGTCAGGGCGACTGTTGATGTTGAGCCGTCGTATTTTTTGTGTGGTGAGGGTGCGATCGTTCTGGTGTTGAAAAACAGAATTCAGATAGATATGGGGCGATCGTGTTTGCAGTTGGGCTATTTAACTTCGCTTCCGTCTGGCATTACAAAATTTGTTTTCCATGAATCACAGTGGCGATCGTAACTACATTATCCTGAACTCGATAAATGACTCGGTAGCTATATACAATCTTTTCTCGGAGGCACTCATCACCAAACTCTGGAACAACTCGCCCAGACAAAGGAAAGCTGCTAAGACTTCGAGTACCATCCAAAATCTTGCTCACCATAGTGCTGGCATAGGCTGGTGAATCACGCGCAATGTAAGTTGCGATCGCATTAACATCTTCAATGGCTCGTGGAGACCATACTACTGAATAAGCCATTTGCTTAACTCTTGTTCAGCCTGATTTTGGGGTATTGTTCCTTGAGAGTCAGCACTCTTTAAACCCATGAATACTTTGGTCATAACATATAGGTGATATTGCACATCTTCCAACGAGCAGTCATCGGGAAGTTTTTTCAATAAAAGTTCAATCTTTTGCTTGGTGGTCTGCATAACACTTTAGTAACAGAGATTGATAACAATGTAACAGCGATCGTACTTTTCGTGTGGTGGAGGTGCGATCGTTTTGGTATTGGCGATCGTATTTTCGTGTGGTAGGAGTGCGATCATTTTTTGTGTGGTAGGAGTTGCGATCGTATTTATCCTTAATAGTTGGAAATGTCAACGAATGCACTCCACTTGCACAGTTAAATTTAAACTAGCCCAAGCCCGATCGCTGGTCAGCGCAGGTATATTCAGAGACTCTGCTAATGCCAAACATGCCCGATCTCCAAACGACAATCCAATTGTTCTCGTTAATGGACGCAACAGTCCTGCTCGATAGGCAAGTTCTGTATCAAACTCGACAATCAGCAATCCTAACGCATCCAAATATAACCGAATCTCTGTCTCTGGTCTTCCCTCATCCGCCAATTTTGCGACTACTTCACTGAAATTGATGCTACTGATCACAGCATCAGGTAACAATGCCGCCACTACCTCACTACCGGGTTCACTATTCAGTAACGCCAACAGTGCTGAAGCATCCAATATTCGCCTATTCATGCAAATGCTCCGATCGCCGTTCTGCAACCAGTTCATCTGAGAGCGATCGTTCGCTAGGCACGAAACTTTTTACCCATGCCTGTGCCCGCTGAATTGCCTGAGTTTGAGAGAAGATTCTCATCTCACAGTCTTTCACTTGGACAATCAACTTTTCACCAATCTGCCAGCCCATTGCCCTATACAATTCTGGTGGAATAACAACTGTACCGTCCTCTAAAACTTCCATTTCTAGTTGAGTCATTAGATTTATCAAGCCATATATCATCTCTATTATCATAGAGGCTGAAATGAGTTGAGCAGTCACGCCTTAATATTGGTCAGGGCGATCGGATTTTTTGTGTGGTAGGGGTGCGATCGTTCTGGTATTGGCGATCGGGTTTCTTGTTAAGGTACGAGCCAAGTGTTTCTCACATTGCTCGACCTCTACCTATACCTGAGTCATATCGGGATAACTGAGGAGAGTTTTCCAGGGGATTTGCCTCTCTACATTAAGCTTCCAGACTCCAGTTTTGGAATTCAGCTAAACACGATCTGTATCCATCATTAGGTGAAATTGTTCGTATGGGATTTTCACTGACCAGTTGATGTGGACTTTAGGATCAAGGTGCTGTTGAACTACCATAGGTGAGTTATTGTTTCTTTAGGCTGCCTGAAGAACTAGTTGCAACGAGTGGGTTTGCAACGATATATTTTCTGCTAGATGCTCATGACCAGAAATCCGCTTGAGAAACTGTACTGCGATCGAGCGATCGTCTGCTGAGATAGGCGAATTGTACAGAGTTTCCAGCCCGTTTTTAAGCTGATCCAGCGCACTAGCATGGGTCAGCACTGCATCCAAGACTTGCTCATTAAAAGCCTTTCCAATCGGGGTATCCGGTTGTTGGAAATAGCGAATCAAGTCTGTATTGCCCAGTCCGTGAATAAGCCATTTCGACTCTAAGTCAATGCAAGCTTTCTCCCACGTTGCTTTTCTTCGCAGGTCTCCGTAGTGCCGCATCTCTGTTTGGAACTTCTGTGCAGACAAGGCTGTGCCATCAATGAGATTCCATGTGTCCCAAGATCGAAATGCTGCTTCTTTTAGTTGAACTAGTTTCATAATTCCATTTTACCAAGGAAAGAGCTTGCGGGCTGCTTTGCTTCCAGTATCGGCTGCTTTGCAGATTTGTCCATCCCCTTGAGCATCATCTTTTTGAATTTGGGACTGAGCCGCGATATCTCCCACAATCAACGCTTTTTGAGCTTCAGCAGGTAGGCTAGCCCGATCGCCCTTCTTCGCCCCGGTCTCCTCGTATAGTTTCTGAACCGAGCATCCCAAGGTGTTTTGTGTGACGATCGTGGTTACTTTAGCGTGAGTTATCTTATCCCCTCCCCGCTCTGCAATCTCTTGCTGTAAGTCCTGGTTGACGATCGCCCCATCCACCCTTTGGCGTGGGGTCAAAGCCTGACCTTCACCAAACAGGTCAAGCTGGGATTCTTCTTGAGGTTGTTCTTTCCAGCGATTTAGCCATCCCATGCTTTTGGCTCCATTCTGTTTTTGTTATGAAGTAGGTTGATTGTACCAGATTAAGACTCAGCCAGTGTAAGCCGTGTAGAGTCCCCTTCCAACACTTTGCCAGGTCCCTTTGCTTTTGCCTTGGGACAGTATATTCGTTACTGAACGTTTGGCACGGATGTAGTCTGAGATGAGCAAACTCCCATACAGGGTTGCCATGATTGTTTCGATTTCCAAGGGTTCTGGAGAGCTTGTCAATATCTGAGCGATCGAGGCAACAAGTCCTATGTCTCGGAACTCAGGGTTCAGTAACTGGTTCAGTTTTCTTCCTTCTGCTGATTTGCTCCCCTTTCCCTCACTGGTTTTAGGGGTCACACCGCTGCCACGCTTAGGTTGAGAACTGGTTTGGCGACCACGACCGCGTTTAGGTTGAGGAGTAGTTGCAGCAGTTACGGTCGTGAATTCGATAAAGTTTGCTTCGGTTGTTAGGTCGTCAGCAGTTACTTCTGATGGACTACTGACATTCCTGATTTCCTTACTAGCTAGGTCTTGAGCTTCGATTGAATGTTCATCAATTAGTCCAATAGAAGCTGCTTCAGACAGGATTGCATCTATGGTTTCAATCTGCTGTTTTTTCTGGTGTAGTATGACACGCATCTGCTCTAGTTCAGTCTGCAAGTGAGCTTTGACTACCTGAAGTGAGTCTACAAAGGTGGCTGCGTTGTGCTGTGATAGAGTTTGTAGATAGGAAGCTAGAGTTGACACGAAGGGTTAAGCCTTATTGATGGGAACTACATCCAAGCTTACATGTATGAGTGAGTTTTCGGTTACAGCGTGTTTTAGAGCTTAAAGGGTGCTGTTCCTGTTTCCCCAGAGTGTCAGGGCTAGACGATCGATTCTCCGGTATGGCGCTAATTGAGAGGTTGTGGCTCCAGCTTCAGTTTGGGGGGCATTTAGCCAAAAAGTGAAGCAGTTGGGGGAAGTTTATTTTGGTTGATAAGAAACGGATGACACAAAATGCCTATAACCTTCTCAATTTGCTGTGGTACAAAATACTCTGTCAAATCAATCTGTAGTTGATTTGATTGGAGTCGCATAAAGCGCCATGCAGACCCGGTTGTCACTGCACCATAAACAACTGTAGGTTTTTCCTGTGACTCATTAAACCGTTGTGATCCAACGAGTTGAGCAGTACACTGCCCTAGTCCTGATTTGATGTCGTTGTTTTTTGCCTCAACAACAGTAAGTATAGGTGCAGATACTTCAAGCTGATTTGTGGATGCGGACAAGATGAAATCACACTCCCCATTCAGTCCCTGAGTAGCATCAACGGATAAAGCCACCCCACTAAATAGAGATAGGTTAGGGCTAAAGCGGCGGTACACTTCGAGCAAGATAGGGGCAACGATCAATTCTGACCGGGCTTTCTCGGTGTCGATCGCTAAGGCCAGATCAAAGTTGTCGGAAAGTTGCTCAGAAAGTTTGGTTGAGGGAGCGATCGGGTTTATCTGGGCAAATAACTCAAATTGGTTGACCAGTTCTAGGTCAAAGGCTTTGAGAGCTTGGTTCAGGGTTTTAAAGTCACTGTATGCCATCTAGTCCTCCTGGGTACTCCCGTTTTGTGGGTTAGTGAACCTGTCGGTTACCATCCAAACCAGGAAACCTAGAATTTGGTCAACTGGGGGAAGAGGGTAATCAGTGCGGTCGATCGTCACGATGTATCCTTCTAGTTTGAGAAAACGCCACTGAAGCCCATTGCTAACTGAACCATAAATTACGGAGATGGGTTGCTCGTTTTGGTGGTTGAAGATTTGAGCGGCTACCATTTCAGCGATGCACTGTCCTAGTCCACTTGTAATATCTCCCTTCTTAGCTTCGACAATGACAGCAACGGGGGATTGGATTGTACTAAGGATAGGAGAACGGCTGACTAGGAAGTCAACCAGCCCGTTAAGTCCTTGGGTTTCATCAACAGTAAAGTCCTCACCTGAGAATACCGACACCTGGCGATCGAGCAACTTTCGCACTTCGACTAGCATGGGATAGATGATACCCTCAGACCGTGCCTTTTCGCTCCCAGACGAAACCGCAGGGAGGGTTTCTTCTAGAAACTCCCGTAGGACAATTGAGGGCTGAATCGGGGGAATAGCCGGAAAGAATCGGTGTTCCTGAACAGATAAGCTAAATGCCTTCAAAGCTTTGGCTAAGGTTGTGAATTGGCTGTAGGGCATGGTTCTTGATGTTATGCGTTAGGTTCATGTTCAACAGGTTCTGCTTCGACTGGAGTGGAAGTGTTGTGCTGCTTTATAGGCAGCCTGGTAGATTGGGTTTGCACTCATTGGTGCGTCACCATCCAGTACATCCGCCTCAGCAATTTCGGCAATCGCCCGAATATCTCCCACTTGTTTAACGTAGTTCATCAACGCTTGAAGTTCCTCAGACAACTCAGAACCAGAGGGCAAGGGGGTGTTTCTGTCTAGCCAGTCACTAATGCTTTTCATGAGATTTGGTTTTGTAGGGTGCATTATGTACGCCCCATTAAAGGTATGGTTTTAGGGGGTTAGGAATGGTTCATGCAGTATTAATGCCTGATGGGATAAGCCTTGCGAGTCGGGAAGCGTGGATGATGATGCATCCGGCTCTCGATTCAGATTGTATGTTTGAGCCGGGGGATTTGGTTGAGCTTGAAGAAGGTATTTTTGTCCTGAACGATGACCTCAATCCGATGAGTTTGGCGACTGATGCCCAGATTCAGCAGGCTGTGGGTAGCCATTCGCATCAACTTTAACTTTACCCAGATAGATACTCTTGAGTCCCATCTTGCCTTGGCTTGTTGTGCCCCAGTACCGGAGATAGCGATACGGGCCATAACTTTTACCTGTGGTTTTGTCAGGAATCATCTTGAGTTCGATATGCCCAGTTCCACCGTTTTTGCCCAAAGCAGTTCCGTCTAAGCGTTTAGGGTTCGGTTCAGGTTCAAGTTTAGGGGTTGGTGCAGTGCGGGCGTTTAGGAGTCCTTGGGCAATGGCAATCAGTTCCTGAAGTTCTGCGTTAGTCCAGGAGTCTAGGGTAGGGGCAAAGGCTTGGGGACAGGTGCGACGGGGCATAGGCACCTCGACTTAGGGAATAGTTTGAGTAGAAGTTAGGTGCATGTTTTCCCTAAGTCGGATCAGAAAACCCTACGCTTAGGTCTGTGGTTTGGAGCAGGGCAGTGTGGTGTCTTGTGGGTTGTTCGTGTGGTTATTCCCTAAACCGCAGCAAGCGGTAGCTGGCATATGGTTACTGATCCATTCTTCCTGTATCCATTTGTTGAGTTGAAGGTAAGGGTTTGGGGACGGGTGCGGGCAGGGGTGCGACCGGGCATAGCCACCTCGACTTAGGGTACATATACAGCAATAAAGGGTTGTTTTATATACCATAAGTTTACTGTGTATACACGATTATAACAGTGTCTACACTATATTATTTTTATGTTCTAAAACTCTATAACTAAGCCCCTAGAGCCGATTCAGTCCAGAGGTGGTCAGTGCGTTAAACTAAATTGGGTAGGTTGTAGAGGCATATCGTTGTGTCAGATAGGGTTACAAACAACAGTTCAGTTCGTAAGCAGCAGCATTTGGGAGGGCGGTTCCAGCCATTGGGTGATTCACCATTGGCGGCGGAGGCTGTGTCTGTGCGGTTGCCGGTTGAGGTGGATGCAGCGGTGCGCTCTATTCCCGATCGAGCAGACTGGTTACGGCGCGTCATTACCGAGGCTGTGGAGCGGGAAGAATTGCTTCCTTAACTCTCTAAGCTGCATGATTCTGGGTAGTGAAGCAGCCTAGTTTAAGTTGGTTTAGAGTCAGTTGTATCAACGTTTTAGGGTCTGACTTAGGGTATACAGAGGACAGTCAAGCGAAACAAATGTACCCTAGGTCAAGACAGCGATCGTGCTAACCCCCAAGTTGCCCATCAGGTCTGAGGACTCTGGAATGGCTCAATCAATCGTCCCAGCACCGCTTCAATTTGAGGGGGAACGAGATATTCACTCACGTCGATTGCGACTAAAGATTCGTTCAATGTCATAAATCTCCAGGTAATCCCTGTGGTCACTGCACCGTAGACTGTACGGGAGTTGCCCTGTTGTTGGTTAAATCGTTGTGCCCCCACCATCTGCGCGACGCACTGCCCTAGCCCTAGCTTTGTATCGTTATTCTTTGCTTCAACTAAAGTGACGATCGGAGTCGTTGGTTCAAGTTGGTTGGTTGAGGCACTAAGGATGAAGTCACACTCTCCATTTAGTCCGTTGCCTATATCAACGTTGAGGGTGACACCAGAAAATAAGCTGATTGAGCTATTAAGTTGTCGTCGGATTTCCATCAAAATGGGTGACACGATCAGCTCGGAACGGGCTTTCTCTGTATCATTATTGACTGCCAAATCCACCCCTTCCCTGAGTTGCGCCTTTAACATTTCTGATGGGGCAACAGGTTTGGTACTGTCTACTCCTGACTGGTTTTGCAAGGTGAGGTCAAATGCTGTGAGAGCAGCATTCAAGGTTTTGAAATCGCTGTAAGCCATGATGTATAAGGTTAGTGTTGGGTATTGGGTCTTTGCTCTACATTAAGAACTGTATGGTACACTCCTACCAAGAGATGCGCCCTAGTGAAGTGATTTCAGCACTTCACTAGGACGACTTCTCCTAAGTTGTATCAACCAACAAAGGAGCATTCATATTGAAAGCAATTCGGCGCATAACCGCAATAGCTGCGGTGGCAGTTCTTGTTTTTTCTACGGCGAAGCCTGCCAAATCTCAGGCTGAGGTGCTTTTGCCTGCTGCGTGTGCAACAGGTGTGGGCTGTGTAT